>OIZI01000199.1_pt1 | contig 31699 bp, 35 predicted proteins | sample 1588441 | NCBI WGS metagenome assembly OIZI01 (sample SAMN03283284) | human gut metagenome | biome: human-associated habitat; material: feces | host: Homo sapiens | place: Peru | collected 2012 | reverse complement strand
CGGCAGCGCCAACGCCGAAGCTCCTTTGACCGTGGTCAACACCCGTGGCTTTGACTTGCCCAAGACCGGTGACAACGGCACCATGATGTTTACCATCGTGGGTATCCTGCTTATGGTCGGTGCGGCGGCTGTACTGTACCTGGTATCCAACAAGAAGTCTGCCTGATTTTATCCCCCCCGGAGCTTCCCGCTCCGGGGGGAAGATGGAGGATGTATTGAAAAAGAAAGTCATCACCATTTGTGCCGCGGTGCTGTTTCTCATGGCATTGGGCCTGACACTGTACCCGCTCATTTCAAATTATGTCAACCAAAAGTATGCCTCTGAAATTCAGACAGCATATCAAGAGCTTATTCAGCAGACGGATGATTCCATTTTGCAGGAGGCAAAGCAGCGGGCCGCTGCCTACAACGTGGCAATTACTCCCGGCACAGCGGATGCCTACAGCGAAGAATCTCTGTTATCTGCCGCCGAAAACTACGATAGCCAGCTGAATATTGCCGAGAACGGCATTATGGGCTATGTGGAAATTCCCAAAATCCAGGTAAATTTACCCATCTACCACGGCACAGATGCGGAGGTGCTGGACCGTGGCGTGGGGCATCTGCTGGGAAGCTCCCTGCCGGTGGGTGGTGAAAATACCCATACCATTCTCTCCGGTCACAGCGGCATGGCAAGTCAGAAGATGTTTACCGACCTGGAACAGCTGGCCCAGGGAGATGTGTTCTATCTGGATGTGCTGAACGAAACCCTGGCATACCAGGTAACGGAGATCAACACCGTCCTGCCCTACGAAACGGACCTTCTGGGGATTGTTCCGGGCAAGGACCTGTGTACCCTTGTCACCTGCACCCCCTATGGTGTCAATACCCACCGGCTACTGGTGCGGGGTTCCCGGATTCCCTATGAGAAAGCTGCGGTGCTGGAAGAAGAAAACGCCGTTACCGAACCAGCTGCATCCACCTGGGAGGTCAAGTATCTACAAGGCATTCTTTGGGGCATAGCCGCCGCTTTAGGATCAGGTGTAATCATTTTAACAGGCACACGGATTTACCGAAAGGCAAGAAAAGGAGGTTGCAGATATGTCAAGAAATAAGTGGAGTTCGTTTTCCCTTATGATGCTGCTCATGCTTTTTCTGGCTGGTCTCTTTCTGGTACTTTACCCGTCCATTCAAGGTGCTGTGGTGGACCGGCGGATGGGATGGGAGGCGGATAGCTTTCTAGCCCGTCTGGAGGATAACCTGGATAAAGACATTCCCACTGTCATTACCCCTTCAACAGAGCCGGAAGAATCCCGGCCATATCCGGAGCTGTGGGATTCTATGACAGCCTATAATCAGCAGATTTACACAGATGGACAGTCCACGCTCTCCGAAGCCGGAGCCTACCAAGCAACCCTGTTTTCTCTAACGGATTACGGCCTACCGGATGAAACCTTCGGTGTTATCTCCATACCCAAGCTGAATCTGGAAATGCCCCTATACCTGGGTGCTACCGATGAAAACATGGCAAACGGCGCTGCTGTCCTCTCGGAAACCAGCATCCCCATTGGAGGTACCAATACCAATGCCGTCATTGCTGGACATCGGGGCTGGGGCGGTGCTTCCTATTTTCGCTACATTACGGATCTGACAGTTGGCGACGAGGTTATCATCACTAATCTGTGGGAAACCATGCACTACCGGGTGGTGGGAACGAAGATCATTGAGCCCCATGAGATTGAAAACATCCTGATCCAGCCGGGGCGGGATATGATTACGCTGCTGACCTGCCATCCATATGCAAGTGGTGGAACGCAACGTTACATAGTCTTTTGCAAAAGGGCAGCTAGTACATAATACAACACAGTACCCTTTGTATCAGCGGAGTTAAGCCCCAAAAGTCTACCTTTATTTTCCTGCAATAATATGATATAATTAGCCGAACGAGGTGGTTATATGAAAGAAATATTGGTAAAACTTGGTAGCCTAATTACAGCAGATAATATTGCTCTTTTATCCGTCATAATTACGGTACTTATTTTTGTCGCTACTCGTCGTGTCGAAATCAAAAACAAAAAACTAGACGATAAGAAAACGCAATATTTGAAACTCATTGAATTGCTAAAACGGCACTTGACCGATGTAAAGAAGGATAAAAAAGGTAATGTAGTTTTGACCGAGGAAATGAAAGGGTTGTTCTTTGATACAGGAGCAGCACTGCTTTTATATGGATCAAAAAAGATTTATCGTCAGTATCTGCTGTTCAGAGAGTTCACTACTAACCCTTTAATTAAGCAGTGCAAATACTACAAAGATAATGTGTTGCTATTTGTGATGGCGGATATTCTAGTGACAATGCGCAAGGAAGTTGGTCTCAGCTATTTTAATAGTATTGGCGGTAATGAGGCCCTTGCATTTTTTGTAAACGATTTTTCAAGTAATCCCGTTGCAAAAGAAAATGCCATGGATGCCAAGTTTAGAATCAAGATGATCCGTTTTGAACTTGCAATGATTGATCGGACTAAATTTATTTATGTAAAACGGTTGTATACAAGTATCATTAAGCCTGTGTTTGCTGGAATTTCAATCATTTTCAAGCATATATTCACTATTCCTTTTGGTCGACTAATTAGTAAGATATTTCCCAAATTCGCAGAGAAAGTCAAAGAAGAACAAAGAAATTCAAAATAGTAACCTTGATGGAGCCCGTCTTAATTGACGGGCTTTTTTCATACTGAAAAAAGAGGTGATTACCCAATCAATACACAGCCAACCCATGTAAGCCTGTTTTCCGGCATTGGCGGGCTGGACTTAGCGGCGGAGGCGGCAGGTTTCCAAACCGTCTGCCAGTGCGAGTGGGTGGATTTCCCTTACGCCGTATTGGAAAAAAGCTGGCCGGATGTGCCAAGGTTCCGGGATATTACTACTTTTACAAAGGAGGCGTTTTTTGAGAAAACAGGACTTGAAACAGTTACCGTCATTTCCGGCGGATTCCCATGCCAGCCCTTTTCCTCCGCTGGAAAGCGCAAGGGATTTGAGGATACCCGCTACCTGTGGCCTGAAATGTGCCGGGTTATTACCGAACTGCGGCCCTCTTGGGTGCTTGGGGAAAATGTTGCTGGCTTCCTCAATATGGGGCTCGACAAAACGATTTTTGACCTGGCAAAGGCGGGATACACTGTTCTCCCATTCGTATTTCCGGCTTGCGGTGTCGGCGCGTGGCATGAGCGCCAGCGAACTTTTATCCTCGCGGCTGATGTTTCCCACACCCCTTGCCTCCGATTCAGCGACCAACCGGGATGCGCAAAACCTGGATGTGTTTCTGTCGGAGGGTGGGATCTTTCGCAAGCGGAACAAGAGCGGCACAATTTGGAGTCTGAGCCTTTCGGCGGCGGTGTACTACCTGACACCCAACGCAAGCCCGGACGTAGCCCTGAACCCGGATTGGGTGGAATGGCTCATGGGCTTCCCAATCGGATGGACGGACGTATCCTCTGGGCAAAAGGGCCGGAGGGAATCCCCCGCATGACCAAGCACATGGAGAATCGGGTGCTGCGGCTGAAAACCCTGGGCAACGCCGTCTGCCCACCCCAGGCGTATCCGATTTTCCACTACATTTCCAAAATTGAGCGAGGGCAGTGCGGCGACGAGTGCCCTTACAGGAAGGCAGGTGAACAGCCATAGACCAGCGAAAAGCCCAGGCGAAAGTGGTTCAGAAGATGACCAAGGACGGTGCGGTGGCCGAAAACCTGTCCACAGGGGAAGTGGAAAATATCAGCAGCAGAACGCCGGAAATGGACGTTGGCAGCGAAAAGCACCAGTCCTCCCGGCTCCAATTTTCCCAGGAGGATTTGGAAAATCCGGCACTGGCGGATGCCATTCACCGCTCCAACGCCGCAGCGGACAAGTTGGATGCTGCTAAAGAAAACATTCCAAAGCAGCGGGAAAAGGTGCGGCAGCGGATTTATGACGAGGCTACCGGCAGGGCGAAAACCGTGTCTGTCTATCAGGAGGCAGACAGGCCGCCCAACACCAAGCTGCGCCACGACCCGCTCCGTATGCCCTTGCGGAGACTAGAGCAAGAAATCCACAGCGAAGTCCACAAGGTCGAACAGGAAAATGTGGGTGTGGAGGCCGGACATAAGGGCGAGGAGCTGGCGGAGCGTGGACTGCAACTGGGAGAACACGGTGTACGGCAGGCGATAGAACACCAGCGTCAAAAGCCCTGGCGGGATGCTGAAAAAGCCCAGCGGGCCTTTGACCGGGCAAATGCGGATTTTGCCTACCAGAAAGCGATGCAGGAGAACCCCGGCATTTCCGGTTCTAACCCCGTTTCCCGGTATTTGCAGAAAAAGCGCATTCAGCGCCAGTATACCCAGCAGATGCAGCGGGCACAAAGGACAGCGGAAGCTACCAGGCATAGTGCAAGCAGTGTAAAAAGCACCCTACAGGAATTTATTCAAAAAGCCAGGCAATCCAAGGGGTATCTGGTGGTTATTCTGGGTATCGGGGTACTGCTAATGTTTCTGATCGGCGGTGTTTCCTCCTGTTCCGTAATGGCCGGTTCCGGGATCAGCAGCTTTGTAAGCACGTCTTATCTGTCAGAGGACAAGGATATGCTGGACGCTGAAAGTGCCTACCGCACCATGGAGGCGGAATTACAGAACAGATTACAGAATTACGAAAGCACACACAGCTATGATGAATACCATTTTGACCTAGACACCATCGAGCACGACCCCTATGTGCTGATCTCCCTTCTCTCCGCACTCCACGATGGACTCTTTACCATAGACCAGGTACAGAACGATTTGAACCACCTGTTCGGTCTGCAATACATCCTGACAGAAACAGTGGAAACCGAAACCCGCTACCGAACGGAAACGGAGATTGAACAGCGGCCCATGCGTGACCCGAAAACCGGAAAGGTCCTGCTGGATAAGAAAGGTCAGCCCATTATGGAGGATTATGAGGTGGAAGTGGAGGTGCCCTACACCTACACCATCTGCACCGTGACCCTGAAAAACCGTAATCTCTCTCATATCCCTGTGGAGATTCTGGGTGAGGAGGGGCTGAGTATGTACGCCGCCTATATGGCAACCCTGGGCAACCGGGAAGATCTGTTCCCCAATTCGTTCTATGTAGGCAAATATTCCGAGACACCGCCCAAGTACGAGATCCCCAGTGAGGTGCTGGCGGACGAAACTTTTTCCGCGCTCATTACGGAAGCGGAAAAGTATATCGGGATGCCCTACGTCTGGGGCGGCAGCAACCCCAATACCTCTTTCGATTGTTCCGGCTTTATCTGCTGGTCTATGCGAAACAGCGGTGTGTGGAATGTGGGGCGCACCAGCGCCCAGGGGCTATATAACCTGTGTACACCGGTGTCGAAAAACAATGCCCAGCCCGGCGACCTTATCTTTTTCAAGGGCACCTATGATACCCCCGGCATCTCCCATGTGGGGCTGTATGTAGGTGCCGGGAAGATGCTGCATTGCGGAGATCCCATCCGCTATGTGGATACCAATACGGTTTACTGGCAGGCGCACTTTTACGCCTTTGCCAGACCACCCTATCAATAAAAATGGAGGATATTTTATGGCAACAACTGATAAGATCCGAAAGGATATCGCAAAGACCAAGGAGAAGATTTCCCAGCTTCAGACGAAGCTCCGCACCCTGGAAACCCAGCTGACGGAGGAGGAAAATCTGGAAATCGTCCGCATGGTGAAGGCGGTAAAGATGGATAACCGGGAGCTGACGGCGTTCCTGCGAGCCTACGCCAGCGGGCAGATCGTCCTGCCCGAGGAAATGCGGGCGGCACTGGAACAGGAAAATGATGCTGAAATGGAGGACAATACCGATGAAATCTAAAGGTTTTCGGCTTTTGACCATGTTTCTGCTCCTGGTACTTTTGGTAGGCAGTCTTTCCGTGACAGCCTTCGCCACCGGGGATGATCCCAGCGGCGATTCGGAGATTTCGGAGCCGGAACACAACGACAATGTGCTGACCCCGGACGGCAACATGACCATTGTGGATGATATCCACGGGGACGCGGGCAAGCAGTTCATCACCGTTAAATCCAAGGGCGGCCACTATTTCTACATCATCATTGACCGGGCGGCCAGCGGCGAAAATACCGTTCACTTTTTGAATCAGGTGGACGAGGCGGATCTGCTGGATCTGATCGACGAGGAACAGCTGCCCACAACGCCCATTGTCTGCTCCTGCACCGAAAAATGCACGGCTGGAAACATCAATACATCCTGCGAGCTGTGTATGACCAGTATGACAAAGTGCGTCGGCAAGAAGGCGAAGCCCACCACTGCGGAGCCTGCCCAGCAAAAAGACAATTCTGCCGGAAGCACCTTATTTATGTTGGTGCTGCTCCTGGCCGCGGGCGGCGGTGCCGGGTACTATTTTGTGGTAGTGAAGCCCAAGCAGAAAAAGAATGTCCCTTCTGATTTGGACGACTTTGATTTGGACGACGAAGAATATCTGAATGAGGACGAGGAATGAAACTGATTATCGCTGAAAAAAGAAGCGTCGCCGCTTCCATTGCGTCAGCCCTGGGTGTTAGATCCAGGGCTGACGGCTTTTATGAGGGGAACGATCTGCTGGTTTCCTGGTGCGTCGGCCACCTGGTATCCCCCATGGATGCCGCCGGATATGATCCCCGTTTCCGAAAATGGCACTTTGAGGATTTGCCCATCTTACCGGAGCCCTTCCGCTATGTGCTGGCCCCCGGCAGGGAGGATGCCTTTGAAAATCTCTGTACCCTTATGGTTCGTCCCGATGTGGACACCATTGTCAACGCCTGCGACGCTGGCCGGGAGGGAGAGCTAATTTTCCGGCTGGTGTATGAAATGGCTGGGTGCCGCAAGCCGGTACGGCGGCTCTGGATCTCCTCCATGGAGGACAGCGCCATCCGGGAGGGCTTTTCAGACTTGCGCCCCGGTACGGACTATGAAGCCCTCTACCAGAGTGCCCTTTGCCGTCAGAAAGCAGATTGGCTGGTGGGCATCAACGCCACCCGGCTATTTTCCGTCCTTTACCACCGCACCTTGAATGTTGGCCGGGTGCAGACACCCACTCTGGCAATGCTGGTGGAGCGAGAGCAGAAAATTTTCCAATTCCAGAAGGAGAAATACTATGTTCTGCGTCTGGGAGTGAACGGAGCCGAAGCGGTGTCAGAGAAGTTCACCAATTCTACGGAAGCAGAGCTGGCAGCGGCGGCCTGCAAGGGGGCCGCCGCTATCTGTACCTCCGTCACACGAGCACAGAAGAAGGAACAGCCGCCGAAGCTCTATGACCTCACCACCCTGCAGCGGGAGGCGAACCGGCTGCTGGGCTACACCACAAAGCAGACATTGGACTACGCCCAGAGCCTCTACGAAAAGAAACTGCTGACTTACCCTCGGACGGACAGCCGGTATCTGACCTCCGATATGGCGGAAACGGCCTCCTGTGTTCTGCACATGGCAGCAAAGCTGCCGCCTTTCGATAGCTGCGGCAACTTCTTCCCCCTGGTGGAGGCCATGATTTCCGACAAGGATGTATCCGACCACCACGCTATTATTCCCACAATGGAGCTGGAAAAAGCAGACCTTCACGCCCTGCCTGTTGGCGAACGGAATCTTTTGCTTCTGGTCTGCTGCAAACTTTTGTGTGCAGCGGCGGAGCCGTATATGCATGAGGCGGTCACAGCCACATTTGACTGCGGCGGGCAGTCCTTCACCGCAAAAGGCAAGCGGATTCTCTCCGAGGGCTGGCGAGATATTGACCAGACTTTCCGCACCTTCTTGAAAGAAGCACCGGAGGAAGCAGCGGCATTTCCTGCCTTTGTGGAAGGAAGCACCTACGAAGTAGCTGCCCCAACTGTAGCAGAACGCTTCACACAACCCCCAAAGCCCCACACCGAAGATACCCTCCTGTCGGCCATGGAGAACGCTGGGAAAGAGGACATCCCGGAAGATGCCGAACGGAAGGGCCTGGGCACTCCTGCTACCAGGGCTGGTATTATCGAAAAGCTGGTAGCCGCCGGTTTCGTGGAGCGCAAGGGCAAGAATTTGATCCCTACCCAGGATGGTATCAACCTGATTTCCATTCTCCCGGAGCCTCTGACCTCTCCCATGCTCACCGCCGAATGGGAGCAGCAGCTTACAGAGATCGCCAAGGGTGCAGCCTCCCCAGATACTTTCCTTGACGGCATCCGGGACATGGTGCAAACCCTTGTTTCCGACCATTCCCAGGTATCCGAGGAAGGCCGGACGCTGTTTGCCCCGGCGCGGGAAAACGTGGGTGTCTGCCCCCGCTGCGGAAAGCCTGTTTATGAAGGCAAGAAAAACTTCGCCTGTTCGGACCGTAGCTGCGGCTTTGTTCTCTGGAAGGATGACCGGTTCTGGACTTCCCGGAAAAAGGTGCTGACCGCCAAAATGGCGGCTGACCTTCTGAAAAAGGGGCGGATTCTCGTTAAGGGTATGTGGTCTGAAAAGAAAGACGTCACTTACGATGCCGCGGTACTGCTGGATGACACCGGCGAAAAATACGTTCACTACAAGCTGGAATTTCAAAAGAAAAAGTAAGGAGGTCACGATTTGGAAAAACGGTATGATGGGTCTCTTTTCCCCATTTCTGTCCGCATTGTCAACAAAGAGGAGCCGGAGCGGGAACAGTGGTTGGAGCTGCCCACCACACAGCAGGCGCTTCGGGAGCTGCTGCAAAATATCGGCGGGGACCGGCAGGGCTGGTATCTGGGTGAGGTGGACTGCCACTTTTACAACGCCGCCGCTGTGGAGGACTGCACGGATATCAACGAGCTAAACTATCTGGCCGCTGGCCTGGAAGCTCTGACGGACGCGGAATTTGGCTCCTATCAGGTCATTGTGGATACGGACAGACATTGTGACACCATCCAGGATCTGATCAACCTGACGGAGAATCTGGATTGCTATGATATTGCGCCAAACATCCAGGACTATGAGGATCTGGCCCAGTATGTCCTCCACGAGCGGGACACCTACGACTATTCCACGCTTCGGGCCCTAGAGGACTACATTGACTATGAGGCCTTCGGGCGGGATGTCGCGGAATCCGAGGGTGGCTCCATTGAGGACAATTGCTATATCTCCCCCACCAGCTCCCCCTTCGCGGAATTTTACGACGGCAACCCGGAGACGATCCCGGCAGGCTACGTCGTGTTCACCCCGGAGCTGCTTCTTCTGACTGCCGAGGAAAAGAAAGATTGGGCGGAGGATCTGGCGATCCAGTGTGACAGCTTCTTTCGGGATTTTGACAGGGGCTATGCGGAGAAGTACCCGGAGAAACGGTCCCAGGTAGCAGCCTTCTATGACTGGCTGACAGATGACAAAGTTGCTTTTCTGGAATCCAGGCTGAAGGACCTGGGCCAGACGGAACAGGACGCCCTCTATTCTGACCTACAGGACTACAAAAAGCTGACGGCCTATGACCCTGCCCTGGATGACCAGCCCAATACCATCCAGGTCCTTGTGGTGGAGCCACGGAAAGCTCCCTGCCTGCGGAAGGTGGAAGAAAGTGATTTCCATAGTATCCTGGGCGGTGGCTACTCCGTTACCTACCCATTCGGGCCGGAGGTGGCCGTGCTTTGCCGGGAGGACGGCAGAGAATCCGGCTTGGAATGGAACCGGGCCCTCTACAATGGCCGGGGCCAGGTCTATGACGTGATTGCCGGCACCTTTCTGATTGCCGGCATGGACGGGGACAAAATCGTTTCTTTGCCGGATGACCTGGTGAATAAGTACAGTCGCCGTTCCCAGACCATTGAGGTCTACGCCCAGGTCGGGGAGCGTACCGTCATGTTCCAGGTGCCCCAGGACAATTTGGCAGACCTGTCAAATCGGGATCTGGACAGTATTCTTCGGGCGAAGCTGGAAAAACGCCCCTCCCTCCGGGATAGGCTGAACGCCGCCAAGGAGGAATGCGCTGCCCAGGCGGCTCCGGAGAAGAACATCAGCCGCACCGGGCCAGAGCGGTAAGGGGGCGGCAGGATGCCAACATATGAATATAACCGGGATTATCCCTTTGCCGCTTTCATTACGAACCTCGGAAAATACAATGAGGGCGAGCTGGTAGGCGAATGGGTGAAATTCCCCACCACAGCGGAAGAACTCAAGGCCGCCCTGGACAGTATCGGCATCGGCCAGAAGGACGATTTCGGGTACACCTATGAGGAATGGTTCATTACAGACTACGACTGCTATGTGGACGGCCTATACGACAAGCTGGGAGAATACGTCAATCTGGACGAGCTGAATTATCTTGCTTCCAAGCTGGATGAAATGAGCCAGAGCGAATATGAACAGTTTCAAGCGGCTATGTCGGTGGGCGACCACGGCGGCAGCCTGCAGGACATGATAAACCTGACGGAAAATCTGGACTGCTATGAGGTGAACCCCAATATCACCGACTATGACGATCTGGGCAGGTATTATATCTATGAGCTGGAAGCCATGCAGGTGCCGGAATACCTGGAAAACTATATTGATTATGAAGCCTATGGGCGGGATGTAGCGTTGGATGAAGATGGTCAATTCACCGACTACGGCTATGTCCGGGATACCGGGGATTCTTTCGTGGAGGTTTACGATGGGAACCCGGAGAATATCCCGGAGGAATATCGGGTCATGTCTGTTCCCGGAGAAGATCTTTCCAAGGAAGAAATTGAGGAGTGGGCCGCTGACATTGCCTATGATATGGACGCTCTTTTCCGGCAGGAAGATCCCCACTACGCTGCCGCTTTCCCAACCGCGCAAAAAGCGTGGGCGGATATCCAGGAGAAACTTCTGGCTGGGCGAATCGCTGATTACAGTGAGAAACTGGAAGCCCTGGGTCAGAAAGCAACGGATTATCTCCCCTCTGAATTGGAGAAATTCAAGGAGGCTACCGGGTATGAGGAATGGCTGGATTTTGACCCGGAAGCTGTCCGTGAAGGACTTGAAAACCCGGACAAATCCCGCATTGATGAAATGCTGGCCTTTGCGAAAAAGGCGGAGCGGGAATATGCCGCCGAGGCGGCAGCCTATGAGCAGACCCCGTCGGATATTGTGGAACAGGCCCGGGCCGTCTATGGGGAGCCGGAGAAAATGACCGTTCTGGTTGTGGAGCCGTTGAAGGAGCCCTATGTAAAACAAATCGACCCCGGCTACAAATCCATGCAGGCGGAAGTCGATGGAACATTTCAGGCCATTTATCCCTACGATGACCCTGTGGCTCTGGTCTGCAATGACGAGGGAAAGCTGGTGGGCATGGATCTGAACCGTGGCCTGCGGGACGATACCGGAAACCTCTACGACATTGTGGCCGGTACGTTCCTGGTGGTCGGCTTGGGCGAGGAGGACTTTACGTCTCTGTCCCCGGAGCTGATCCAGAAATATACGGAGCAATTCCGAACGCCGGAGCTGTTCGTCCCCAGGAACGGCAAGCTAGTGGTGTTTCCTGTCCCGGTGCAGGCCCAAGGGAAAGCCTATCTCCCAGACAAATTTGAGACCGGAGGCCATGTACAGACCCCCAGAGGGAATTTCTGCGTAACAGCTTTAAGCCAAAAGCAGATGGAGGCGCTGGGCTACGGTGTCCACCATCATTCCGATGACCGACGTTTCCTTATTATGGGCAACGGCACCCGTGCCTTTGCGGTTGCGGCTGATCCCAGGGATTTGAAGCGGCCCTCTATTCGGGACAGATTGGAAATAGCCCGGCAGGATTGCGCCAAACAGCCGAAGGTAATCGCTCCCAGCCGGGACGCATCGGAACGGGAGGAACGATGAGCCGAAGTAAGAAATGGAAGCTGGAATGGGTGTTCTTTCTGGGCGTGAACGGGAGGCGGCAGTATCATAGCCTGTGTAGGAGCTGCGTTCGTAGCTGCAAGCAGAGCTTCCGGGTGAAACAACTCACCTGCCCGCATTACAGTTCCAGGCGGGCCAAAAACTGTATGGATATGGGTGGGAAAACGGCTGAATAATCCTCTGTACCCGTATTTTCCATGAGGGCATTTATGATTTCCCATCTGCTGGGTCACTTTCCTGTATAAGGAATAAAAAGTCCAGATTTACACACTTTCTGTCACACATACAAAATGGGCGTACAGCCTTTCGGTTTGTCCGATTGGCTGTACGCCCGCTTTTTTCATATTCTCGTTTGGATAGGATAAGCGGCCGCCATAGCAGGTGATGCAATAAATTGAATTGGCCCGTTTTGCGAACAGTTATTTATTCCAATACCTGATCTAAAAAGGAATGCAAATTCATGTATGGGATACTCAACGCTTGACAAACATTGGGAATTTTATAATCTTTGGTTTTGTTATCACCCAACTTTTCGTTGGTTACAACAGTTCCATTGTGTAGGGCAGCCGTTGCAATAAGAAATGGATCAGCATTTGAGTTACCAGTACTCCTAATTTTTATCAGGGTCGGAAATTGTGCTAGCACTTCCGATGTTTTTGCTTGAATTTCTTGTGTGAGGGGAAGAAAGCACTCCTTATGTTGCTTTGCCCAAGTTTTCAAGTCATCATCCTTCAATTCATCCATAATCTCAGCACTCGAGATAAGGTCACCGCTCCTGATTAGGTCTTCTATGGTAGCCCATATATGGGCAAATGACCTTTTCGACATGTTATAATTTCGGGCAGCGTCAATAAGTGCACAAGCATCAATCACATAGACCGTTTTCATTTGAACATCACCGCCTGCTCGATATCTCCAATGTGTTTACTATTCACATTAAGAGTCCTACACATCTCACCGTAGGTTAATTTACCATTTGCGTGAGCATTCAAAATTGTCCGGGGGAATAGATACCCCTGCTGATTCAAATACTTAATATAGTAATGAACGGGAATATTTTTTCCCTTATGGTGCATCTCAATTAAAATGCGACTCGCCTCAAATTCATCATTTAGAGCTTTATAAGTCTGGAAATAAGTAGTTCTATGAATAAGTCCAAGGTCGTACAATCTACGCAAGACAACAAGTGAACTAACACCAAACTTGTCACCAATATCACACAAACATGCAGATGACCATTCGCTGTGCAAAGAATAAATCCGATTTGCCACTTCGCAAAAGCTGGTTTTCGGCAATAATGTTGCGGCAGCAATTCTATCACAGAGTTTTTCTTCGTCATCGTTACGCTCGTCAAAATCAATACTGCATAGAGATGACGATCTTCGAGCAAGATGTGCCAGTTCATGGAATAAAGAAAAGACTTTCGCTCGCTCATAATCTTTGTTGTTAATAGCAATGATAGGGAAAGTATCATAAAAAACAGAAAGACCACGCATTTCGTTTATAGAGACTCCGCTAACCTGCGCTACAAGAATCCCTTTTCGTTCAAACGCGCTGCGAAAGTAGTTGAAAGCGTTATTCTTATACGCACTTTTATTTCTGAAAGGCAACACTACCCCAAGGTAAGCACGTAGGTTATCGCCAATAGCCTCGATAGACAAATCTGGAGAAAATGTGGGAAAGACACAGCTTAAATTTTCAGTTTCATCAATATATTCCAGAAGTTTTTCTCGGTTTGAAACAATTCTGTTAATTTCACTCCAAAGTTCATAGCTGGTTTCACAATAGACCGTTCCGTTGAATGTTCGACGATCGGTATATCTTTTGACACGTTTCTCGGGAGGGGAACTTAAGTAAAAGCAGGCAAATGGGACACGATATACTGTAGCTAATTTTTTTGCTTCATTAATAGATGGATAGTCTGAGCCCTCCTCCCAGGCCGTAAGTTTTTCAGCTGTAATTCCATTTAGGTATGAAGCCGCTTCCTCGGCCGTTACAAATGGTGTTTCCCCTCGTGCCCATCGAAGCATTTCACTATTTATATAGGCATAATTCTTTATGGCCATGTTCCCACCTCCTAAATAATATAATTTTATGTTATTCGCATACTTGAATAAATAGATAGGAACTACACCCAACCCTAGTTCACTACTTTTATGAGACCCAAAATCTAATCTATTAGAAAGCATTGGGAAATTCAGCTTATCGTGTTAAACCAATATTGTAGGGTTTTGACGTTATATGCCCTTACTTTTTATTTCCTCGAGTATTAGAGATTGGTATCGATTTTGCGTCCCCACGTGTTGCTTTGGTTGGCAAAGAGGGGGGATTCACACCTTTCGCCGGATTGGGTGCGGATGTGGAAGCCGGTTTAGTTTTATTTGACATGGTATGTAACTCCTCACAGCATCATAATGATTGCAACAATAAATGATATTACAATAGACGCAATAGAAAAGTAGAAGCATATCATTGAAGCCATAATGAGGTTTACCCTTCTATCATTTTGTTTTGCTTTCACTGCTTGAACCTTTCCAATGAGATTTACATATTGAGCTAATTGGGCAGATTCCAGGCACAGACTTTTCCATTCTACGCTATTGATGATTGAATCTTTTACAACATTCACATCCGGTAAAGATTCAGTTTTCCAACGCCATTGAGCAAGAGATGCCGTAATCAGGCTGGAAATCAAAAATGCACTAATAAAGGAAGTTGAGATGAAGAAAAAGGTCAAACTCAGGACACCCCTGTATTCAATGCAAATTGGAAGCACCATAAAAATTGCAGCTGTCATAAATGAAAAAGCTGTTTGCATCTGGCTCGACTGCTGGACTAGATTTTGCTCTCTCTGCTCTTCTGCGTTATATTTCATAATAGCCAATTCTTTAATATACCTATATTGAGCAGTGATTATTTGCTCTTGTCCGGAATGAGTATTCATTCGGTGCGATTTTTTACCCTTGCTACTCAACGAGAAGCCCCCTCTACTCTTGCGAATTATATCACAAAAAATAGCAATAATCTACATAAAAATAAGAAATGAGCAACTCTATTTTGAGCTGCTCATAAATGTAAATTAGAGTTAAAGCGTTCTCTGCGGTGTAAGACAGTATTATGCGAACTGCCTTGCTTTTGAGGTGGCAATTCTATGCGATGTAACGGAATTGGATTCGGCCCTTGTTTATTTGCCTACACACTAACAAGCATATACAGGGTCAACGGTACATACCACACCGCCACAATCAACCGCCAGGCCAGGACGACCCCACCAATGATACCGCCGACAATGAAGTTCAACGCAAACAAAGCAATCCCGCCGCCCATGGAGCCGCCGTCCGGTACAAACCAGAGCCACATCCGGTGGAGGCCAAAGGGCAACCCGCAGAGTATCCAGAGCCGCAGATAGTCAACCGCTCCATCCTTTGTACAAGCGGATTTGAAGATGCACACCAGCAGGGCCACACTAACTACGGGTATTACGCTCTTTCTGAAAAACTGAAAGACCGCTTCTTTTCTCGTCATGGTATATCGCCTCCCGGAACCCATTATAACAGCTGCAAGTTCAGGAGGCGCTAATAATCTGCGAACGATACCTATTCCGCAAGTTTTTCCCAGACCTTTTCGTATCCGGTGAATCCTTCATCCACGATGCACCCCACATCCTCGCTGCCTACGCTTTTCCTCTGGCCGCAGGACACATTCGCCAGGATCAGCACCAGGCGCACGGCGTTGAACAGGTGCGTTTTGATTTCTTCCTCCTTGGTGGCCCAGCCACGGTTGGGGGTATCTCCCGGACGGTGGAGGGTGTCGGACAGATGGGCCAGTTCTTCCAGGGCGCGTTTGCATTTTTCCTCATACCAGCTCTGCATATTGGGCACCTTCCCGGTGACGATGATGACCGGCTTTTCGTTCATATAGCATTCTCCATTTTATTCTAGTTCTTGCGTAATGCTCTGCTCCGGCGGAAGCAGAATGTCCAGATTTCGTTTGATGGTATCGTACTCTTTCGCCTGCCGCTTGGCAGCGGTGTACTGCGCGTACAAAGTACCCTTCCGTACAGTCAGCTCCGATAGCTCCGCTTCCAGCTTTTCAGCGGCGGGCAGCGGGACCGCCCCTAGCCGTCTCAGCTCATGCGTGGCAGCCTCAAAAAGGATGATCTCACTTTCGTGCCCACGAAGGAACTTTTCCTTATCCTCCGATTTACGGTAGCGGTTATAGACCGGGCGGCACTTCCGATAAGTAGCGGCATATTTGGCAATCAGATTCAGCTCCGCAATTCTGCCCTCCACGGTCTTGATAGAGGCGATCGAATCATCTACGGCAGCGTTCAGCTCCGCAAGCCGACCATCCAGCGCCTCATAGCTGTCAATGCCATGCTCTGCCAGATAGTTTAGGGTTTTGGCGCCCTCTTTCAGCTTTTGCAGCTTTGCCCAGTGTTGAAGCCCGGGGCTTTGATTGCCCTGGATGACGGCAATCCGCTGAATGCACCCATCCTGCACCCTGGGACACTTCGATGGGCGAGTACGGCCTGCAATTCTGGCCGTAAGGGCTTCTTCTGTATAATCGATGCCCAGGGTTTTCAGCCGGGTAAATCGCTCCTGATTGGATGCCCGACAGGAGATGTATTTCCCACGCCGGATTTCGTACCCTTCCTCCTGCAATCTGTGGAACAGATCTTCCAGATCCGCGCAGGCGGGAAGCAGCCGGTCAATGGCAGATTTCAGCTTTGCCTTATAGCTGGTGCCATTTCTAACCGCCTGATGCTCAACGTAGCTCTTGCTCTTCTCCTGCCCGGGAACGATGACGGACAGGCCATGCTCCTTGCAGAGCCGGTCAGAGGTGCGGCGAATCTCATAGTAGCTGCGCTTGTTGGAATGGTAGTGCTTGTGATCCGCAAAGCTGACGGCATTCCAAATCACATGATTATGGATGTGCCCACGGTCAATGTGGGTGGTCAGGACGAATTCGTATTTCCCACCCAGAATCTCCTTCGCCAGCTCCAACCCGATTTGATGGGCCTCCTCCGGCGTCACTTCTCCGGGAGCGAATGCCTGGATCAGGTGACGGCCCAGGTTCTCACCCTTATCAATGGCGTGCTGCCTGGTCCAGGCAAATTCAATGTCGGCGGTTTCAGCGGAGCAGCCATAGGAGGAAATAAGTAAACTGCCGTCCGTCTTGGCCGGGTTGCAGATGTAATCGATGGCGGCCTTTAGGGTAGACTTGATAGGATGCGTCTTTGTAACTGCCATATTTCGTCCAGCCTCTCCCGGATTTCCTGGATATCCGCTTGGTACAGAGAATCCCCGGCGTTTGCCCGCTTGGCTATCTGGTTGATATTGCGTCCAATGGCGGCCAGTTCACCGGTAAAGGCTTTGATATCCGCGGTGTCCAGGTTAATGATATACCCGTCAATTGCCATCTTCCGAAGGTACGCCCCCATCCGCTTTGCCGGGAGCTGGGACAGTTTCTCGTCAATGAGCTGTTTTTCCTCCTCCGTGACGTAAAATTTGATTTGAATATTTCGCTTCCTGACTGCCATCCACCGCCTCCGTTTTCGTTCAAGGGTTTGGGATTTGCCCAATAACAAATTTCGCAAGTGGGTACTCACTTGCTGTGCTTGCTACTGAATCTTTTGTTTCCCATATATGTAATCGCATCATGCTAACTTTGGCTACTAGAAAACATATTATTTTCCTGTGAGGTATGCGGCCGGTAGTTGCAAATTTCGACTTCTATTGTTATACTTAAATGCAGGAGTTGGTTTTATGAAAGTAGTTTCGCACCTTGTAAAGTTTGTAAGATATTTGCCACGTTTATTGTTTGACCTTATGTTAACCTTCTCTGCATCTGCTTATGTGGTGGTTGTTTTTTTGATAAAAGAGAAAATCACTCTTCCATTTATCCAACAGAAATTTGACTTCGTATCGTATTTTATTTATTTGACAATTCCCGCACTGATTGCCTGGGGCTGTTTAAAATTATCCAAGTATCTACCCGTGTGCGGGATGGAATGCCAAATCAAAGAAGTTGAGCTTGCAAGTCACTCATTCCTGCCTAATTATTTGGGATATTTTTTTGTAGGGCTAAGCATTCCTAACATTGCAGTGCTTGCGTATGTTTATTTTGTCATCTTTACTTTTACGCACTTCTCCAAAGCACTGAGCTTCAATCCGATGTTCCTATTACTTGACTACCAGTTTTATTTTGTGACTGGCGAAGATGGGACAAAGATTTTCCTTATCACCAGGCAACGAATGAAGGTATACCAAGATGTAAAATTGGACAATCTGCGCAGAATTAATGATTTCACTTTTGTCGATATGAGGTAAATATATGAACTATTTGTTGGCCCGCATTCGTGACCAGAAAAATGGTATGCGATGCGTCTTATCAAATCAGAAAATTTATAACGTACCTGATACATTGGAGACTGCTGTTTCTTATGATCCGGGAGATTCACTCGAAGATGGGGAATGGTTCTTCTTGGATAATTTTTCGCAAAGGTCTTATTGCCCTGATTTTTTGAAATTGCCTGTTAATGGTACTGCATATGCAGCAATTGTAGATGACGAATTTGAAATAATTTCGTTCCTTTGCGCTATACAAGACGATGAATTATTTTATTTTCAGAGAGTCACAAAAACACAGCTACTCAGACAGAAACGAGTTGTATTTGGTGATACCGTGCGTTTTGAAGAACAATCCAAGGAAATTGTCATTAATTCCTTTCCGGATGCAATATATCGAGCAAATGATGATCGCTTGTTTTTTCAAAAATTAACTGCTATCACCTCTATATTTAAGGGGATTGATGACATTTTTCGAGAAGCAACGGATGAAGAAACTCGCAATTTCCTTGCCTCCGACTTTATTGTTATGGACAAATCGTACGATGCTTCATGTGTTAAAAAAGCAAACCGCAAGCGAATAGCACTTGCTAAAGAGGCATTCAACAGTTACGACGCACTACAAAAAGCCGCAGTTCTACATTCCATAAGAGATTATTATCCCTCCATCATAAACGATAATAATTCTTTTAAGATTGAAAGTAATGAAGATTTAACTTATTTGCTATATGGTATTCTACAAAGATATTACACAACGGCGGATGGGCGTGAAAAACGGATCGCTAGTTCCGTTCGTAAGTTGAAAAATGTATGATTTTACTTTTATAAGTGTAGCCATACCTTAAAATGATATGCAATTACTTTGAGTATCAAGTTTATTACAGCGAATATATACTGCGCCGCAGGTAGACAACTTTCACCTGCGGCGCAAATTCCATATTGAGTACTGTATTTAACTAACGAATCTTAGAAACATTTCTACATGGGGCAAAAATACCAGCTGCACTTTAAGTGTTCCTTTAACCGTCTATTGCAAGCACTAGAAGACTAGGATACAGCAGAAACCATCACTGTAAACGTGAATAAGTGCTTATCCGCATCGTAATCCCATTCGTAGTCTCCGTCATATTTCTTAATGGCCTTTGCAACACTTTTTAGGCCGAAGCCATGCAAGCCAGTCCCGGCTTTTGTGGAAACCAGATGGCTTCCGGACCGCTTTGGGGGAGTATCACAGCTGTTACTGACAATAATCACGCTGTATCGGTTGCGGTAGACGCTACTCAGGGAAATGTATTTTTCGGTGGATTGTTCCGAGGCAGTAATGGCATTGTCCAACAGATTACCAATGATAGCTACCAGGTCAATATCCTCCAATTGAGAAAGATTGCAAACCTTAACATCGTATTCAAAGGAAATGCCGCGCATTTTACAGTCAATTTCGTATTTGTGCAGCATGACATCCAAAAGCTTATTGCCGCTGCTGCGGCTCCTAGAGTAATCTTTTAGCTGTTCAGACAGTTTCGTTACATAGCTTCCAATTTCCGGGTCTTCGTTCAATGCCTGAATTGCGGCAAGATGTTTCTTTGCGTCGTGGGCATAGATCATCAATTGCTGGTTTTGCTGATCCAGAATTTGATAATAGGACTGCTCTGTTTGCAGTCTATCCAATTCATTTTGAATCTGTATGGTCTGACGCTCCTTCTTTACTTGATGTGAGTAGGCGAAAAAAAGGAGAACAGTTGCAACGAAAAGACAGCAGCTGGAAATAGAAAGTAGAAATTGAACTTCATAGCGGGTGTCCAAGCGTGCACAAATATACCAGGATATAAACTGACATACCGTAGTTAAAGCAGGGAATACTAAAAATTCCAGTGGGATTGCGTTTGAGGTATCCCCTGGATGAATTGTTTTGATTAAGACAAGTATAATAAGAAAATAGAGTGTTTTAATGGTAATTGTTTGAAAAATAAGCAGTAGAAAGTTTCTGTTATACCCAGAAAAGCTGTCACCAGCTATATAAGAGCTTGCGGAAATTATGGCTACTTCTAAGGCTGCATTCAGAACTGCAAGTATAGCAGTATAAAAAAAGCTTTTCTGTAGAGGGCAATCGAAACATGAACTGGAAAAAACAACATTGATTAGTAATGTAGTTAATCCGTTAATTAATCCATTGTTTCGAAAAATAATGTTTACGCCAGAAGCACAGGAAAAAAGTAGACTTCCAACTAAGATAATTCTTAGCGAATTCTTTTTGGGCCTGCTCAACGATGCGAAGAAGATATAAGATATCACCATCTCAATCAAGTACACACACAAGGAAAGCAAAGGATTCAGCATATCATTTCCTCCGTAAATACTCAAACCAGAATTTATGGAATGCAGATTGTCTTCTGGGTGCAATGGGAATTTTGGCTCCATCGGTGAGCAGCAATTCTGCATAGGTGTAGCGGTCTACATGGTGGAGGTTGACGAAAAAGGATTTATGGACGGGGTAGAAGAACAGCTGGGGGAGCTTTTCACACAGGTCATCAAATTTGTCGGCAGTGGAATATATCTTTTCCGGAGTAACAACACTTGCCCGTCTGCCGTCTCGTGTAACGTAGAGAATATCATCCGCAATCACTCTCTGAATGGCATTATTTTCGGAAAGAAAAAGGTCCACATAGGCTCCGTCGATGTATTCCATAGCCTTGTCAAGCCCCGCATACAGCCGATTGACGTTAAAAGGCTTCTCAAAGAAACGAAAAGCCCGGAGATCCATGGCATCGTCCTGGTAGCAGTCATAATTGGTAACAAAGAACAGAGCCAGCTTTGGATTACGCTGCCGCAGTTCTTTTGCCAATGTGATGCCATCTACTCCCGGCATCTGGATGTCCAGGAACGCAAGGTCAAATGCGGTATCGTCTTGCGCAATCCGAATTGGATTAACCACTGCTGTAATGGTACAGGGGACATGATGATTCTTCATATATTCGTCAATATGAATTTTTAGTGTATTCAGATAGGTTTGTTCATCATCACAGATTAAAATTTTCATTTGAATACCTCATAAAAATAGGCTTACGATGGGACACAACATCGTAAGCCTATTTTATCATTATTGCAGAGGAACGTCAAACCTACAAAGAGCAGAGAAAACAGCATTTTTGCTTAAATTCCTTGCAATTTTGCAAAGAAGCTTAACCGAAGTTACCCATGGAGATACGTTCCTATAAGGCGGCAAAGCATTTCCTGTGCATCGGGAGGCAATTCCTTTACAAGGGAGGTTATCCGATCCGCTTCTGGTTCAATCTCACCCAACAAATAGTAGTTTGGCGTACCGCCGAGTATATCGCATAAATCCAACAGCCGTTTCGTCGTGAGCAGACTTTTCCCGCACTCTATACTGGAAATGTGGTTGGTTGAAAGCTCCAATTTTTCCGCCAGCTGCTCTTGAGAAAGGCCCGCAGCTTCGCGCCGATGCCGAATCCGCTTTCCAATTCGCTTTTTATCAATATCCATACCGATCACCGTGGATAAAATACCATGTTTCCCCGGAAACGAGAACAAACCACAATAGAATATATCTATAAAACAATTAGTTTATGATGATTTTATAGATACCTACAACTGACGATGTGATTTCTTGCAATTTTGCGCCAATAATCCGCACTTTTGATTGAGCTATTGCAATGCAGTAAAAGACGTGTTATTTTGTCGCCAGAGGGAGGTGAAAGCCATGAAGAGCAGACAAAATCTGATCGCAGTTGTAGCCAAAAAGGCTGCGGAACGCGCACTGCGCAGAGATGCAAACCGGACAACTTGCTTGAGTATTTACCAACCAAAGGCACCCGCTGCACTAAAACGCTTCAAGAACAGCAAGCAGTAATGGCAACTGCGATTGCGGAGCGTATCGTAGGAAAGCTTATTGCAGCGTCAGCTGTAGAGGAGGTTGATAGGGAGCTATACGTTTATGGTTTTTTCTTGCTGATCACACGTTTCTTCTTTTTCTTGGTAACAGTTGCTTTTGGCTTTTTCCTGAGAATTCCGTGCGAAAGCGTTATTTTCTATACTGTGTTCATTCTCTTGCGGAGTTATGCTGGAGGGGTGCACGCTAAAACAGAAATGGCTTGCACGGTATGGACAACGCTGGCGATGGGGACTGCTACAGCTTTTATAAAAATACTTGAATACACAAACACAAAAGTTCCAGTGTGCTTTCTTCTCTGCAATATCTGCATTTTGACGTTTAGCCCATTGGATAGCGGGGAGAAGCCTTTGGATATAGAAGACAGGCGCAGATACCAAAAAATCTGTGTTCTTTTACTTCTTATTTTTGATATGGTAGCTCTTGTAGCTAATTATCTGGCTTTCCCGGTGCTGTACTACCCCGTAATATGTGGCATATGCCTGGAGGCTGTTTTGCTGAGTATTGGGAAATTGAGTAGTGCTTTGCAAGAAAAATAATCATATGAATCTGCCTAACCAGCAATTCATAAACACCCTGAATTTTTAGGAAAGCGCACGCCCAAAAATCTGGATTACCTTGCCATAGACTGTCAATGGCAAAGGGCAATGGTTGACAGCAAACATAATATAAAAAGAAAGAAGGATAATCGTATGAAAAAATCTCGTATTGCTAGCTCCATGACAATAATGATCGTTCTTGTTGCGATTATCGCATCCCTGGCTGTTCCTGCTTATGCAGCAGATTTCGATTTCTCGTATATTGACTGGTCAAAATCCGAGAAAACCTTTACCGTCTATTCTGATGCAAGCAACAAAAAGTCGTACAACGGTCAAGAAGCAACTGTTAAGGGAACTAATGTAGAGTGCGATAGCGCTACCAACGGATGGGGCTTCCGGGTGGTATATAAGGGAACTGGCAGAAACCCGGTTGACATTACACCGTCTGGATACAGGGATGTCACCCTGCGCACCTATTGGCTCAACGGAAATTACACCATCCATCCGCAATATAAGAGCGGATACGGTGGCAAAGGCACATTCCATTACGTGGCAGCTCGCCTAGATGATGACTCCGCCGACGGAGAGTACACATTCGAAGGCGCGTTTAACTCCGACTATACGTAACGTTTTTTAACCGTACAGGGGCAGTTTATAATGCTGCCCCTGTACTTCAAAGGGGTACGATATGCACAGAAAAGCGTTCCTTTTACTAGCAGTAATTCAGATTATTGCCTGCCTGTCGGCCTGTGCGCTGCATAAACCGGCAGAAGAAACGGTGCCTTGGATATCTTCTGGTACGACTGGTACGACATTGGAATCCGGTCAAAACAAGGCAGATTTCACAGAAACGCAGATTGTTTCTGTGGTTAAAAATGAGAAAATAGGCGAGAGAAGCCTTCAGATAGATGCGGAAGTCGTGATTCCAGAGCTGCATACGATGAAAAATATCAAGTTAGGTGCGAATACGGAAAAGCGGAATCTACTTGCTGAGGACTGGATTTTGTCGAAGGCACCTGGGACGAAATCGGTAAGCTCTGCGTTTCAAACTGTGTGGGAAGTGGAAGCGGAAGGCACTTTTCATGAAACACTCTGCATAGATACAGATAGCATAAGAGTCAACTATCTAAATGTGGCAAATGACATAAACAGTGATATTATGGAGGAAGAAGAAATGTCTTCATTTTTCCCCCATTACATCACCCAGGAGCACCCACCGCTACTGAACATTTCGGCGGAGGAAGCGGCAGAAGAAGCCTCCCAAATTTTAGCGCAGTATTCCTGCTTTACCTATTCGCCATGGAATGTTGTCGCCTATAATGCAGAAAAAGAGGGGGGATCTGGCGCATATCGTATGAAACTTCAGCCACTGTACAATGGTGTTCCAGTATTTGACCAATATCGGCCAGACAGAGATGAGCATGTACAAAGTGCGAAAATTACAACTTGGATGTCTGCCGAAGGAATATTCAGCTTTCAGGGAAACCTTCTTCTGAAAGAAATCGGAAAAACAGATATAGCACAGGCACTTTCACTGGAATGCGCTGTTGAAAAGCTAATAGAGGATTTCTCGATTTATGCGATTGGAAAATCGGTATATGTTACAGGAATTTGCGCTGGCTTCTATTTGCAAGGGACTTCAGCGGACAATACATGTACACTGATTCCCGGATGGGCATTTGAATGTCGCGACTCCGCAGAAAAATCAAGCCATGAGCGGCAATATACCTGCTTTTATGATTTTGAAAGCGGAAAGTTACATTTGCTGGAATACTGAGGAGTTTGTATGTATAAATATCATCTTCTCCGCATTGACTTAAAGCGCGTTTTCACCAATCCCCGAATATATATTTCGATTTTTATTTCATTGGCAATCCTGTTGCGGCCACTGATAGAAACCATTTCTGGTGGCGGAGCCGGAACATTTTTGACACTTCAAACCCTGCCTTTTGGCCTAAGCGATTATTCACCGTTTGCGGCAATTTTCTGCGTACTTCCCTTTGCGGACAGCTTTTGTGAGGATTATAATTCTGGCATAGCTATGCCGATTGTTCAACGTATTGGAGTTAGGCGATACGCCCTTGGACGCTGCGCATCCGTTGCCCTATCCGGTGGAATCACAATGGGATTCATTGTGTTGATCACACTGAGCACATGCTTTGTCCTATCCAGTGAACCGGATACCTTTGAAAGTGTTCGCTTTTGGATTGAAGGGAATAGCCTTTGGTATCGTATGAATTTGCTTTTTCGGTTTCATGGCTTGGGTGTAATGGGATACCGAGTGCTGTTTGGATTCTTGTTCGGGTGCGTATGGGCTATGGTTGGTCTGACAATATCGACTCTGGTGGTTAATCGGTATATTACATATGTCGCTCCGTTTGTAATCTATCAGGCGGGGTGGTTCTTGATAAAAGGAAACTTGAATCCGGTTAAGCTTCTGCGAGGAGATTATGCGCCGTCCGTGTTCTACGTGGTTTCCATTCAGCTTGCCATCGTCGGAATTTGTTGTGTATTTTCATATTTACACATCAGGAAAAAGGTGATTGTATGAGATGGCTTAGTATGTCGCTTGCAAATAAATACCTGTCCTGGCTGAATAGTCTGCATGTACTTGCCGCATTTCTCGTGGAAATCACACTGGCCGTTTACTTTGAAGCGAGGCTACTTAATTATAGCAGTGAGTTACGGAATATGCTCCAGATCTGTGAACCCTATGTGTATATCACATCGGATCCAAAAATGTTTGGTGCGGTGATGTTAGGCGGTGTGTTGTTGCTATCTGATGCCCCGTTTCTTACCCCCTTAAGTCAGTATGAGATGCTACGGATAGGGAAAAAGAAATGGGTAGGAAGTCAAATTTGCTATGTTTTTTTGACGAGTTTCCTATATTTTATCATGCTGCTTTTTAGCACAGCGGTTGTTGGCAGTTTTGGGTGTGGTGTGTACTTTATTGGTGGCTGGAGCGATACTATGGAAATTCTGTCCTTCACAAACCCAAGTGCTGCGGCAACCAACTTTCAACTTGGATTTAATGCTCCGGAAATGCTACAAGCCGTAAGCCCCGTTGTAGCAGCCTTAGAGGGGATCTTCTTCCAGAGCCTTTATCTGGGGATGATTGGCTTGTCAATCCTTTGCGTAAATATGAACACCCGCCAGAATTATGGCTGGATTGTCGGAAGCGTGCTTCATTTTATGGGATATCTGATTTATGCCAACAGCGGCTTTGGAATGCAAGCGAAGTACTCCCTACTATGCTGCGTGATACCTAGGTTCCACTATATACCAAGTATGGGTATGCCAGGTATATATTGTTCCTTTCTTCTGTTTACCCTCATTTGGATTGTTATACAAGTCTGCAATCGAACTGCGCACCGAATAGAACCATTTCTTTGAAAACCTGCAATTTACCAGTAGGGTGAGAAGGATGTGATAAAATGCTCGGCTATATCCTGCATCTGCCCAAATGGCTATTGATCTGTTTGGTGCTTGCAATAGCATTTTCTTTTCCGTTGAGCCAGGAGGCTATTTTTGAGGGTATTCCCCTGGCTGAGCTGACGGGAGAAATAAATTTGACCCTAGTAGGCAAATGGACAGCATTGTGTGGTATTCCCTTATTGGCAAATGGCATGATACTGGAAAGAAGCCGTCAGGTGGAGCTTTTCTCAAGAATGAGAGTAAAAAAATGTCGGTTGCAATTGAGAGTAGTTGTCGTGTGCGTGACCTGTGTTGTAGTCTGGGCAGTATGTGTATTCATCGCTACTGTTTGGCGACTGGGGAGCGGAAAAGGATTGTCATCCTTTCAATTGCTTCTCCCAAATTTACTGTTGTGGGATGCGATTGGGCTTGTCAGCTACGCATGGAGCCAAAGAGCAACTTGGTCAGGCTGTGTTTCGATTGCGTTAATTAGCGGTAGTTGCTTGATTGGACTTCGCTTCCCCCAGTGGCTACCTTACCTCCCAAGTACCTGGGGTATGCTGTCATTGACAATAGTCTGTGATGAATATGGTGGTTTGCCATTTATGTCTACGGCGAGCTTGATATTAGCCGCCGTGTGCTATTTTATCTACATAGTCTACGAGGAGAATCAGAATGGGAATGATTGAAATTAAAAATGCCGGAAAGTGCATTCACGGTGTATGGATTTTCCAGAACGTATCAGCTTCCTTTTATCCTGGGACGATTTACGGACTGATTGGCCACAACGGCTCAGGTAAGACTATGCTTTTGAAGAGTATTTGCGGTCTGTGTCGTTTGACAGAAGGAAATATTTCAATAGACGGGAAGCAAATTGGGAACGAAATTAATATTCCGGATTCCCTTGGGGCAATTATTGAAGTTCCCGGTTTTTTACCGAATGTCAGTGGCTTTTCAAATCTTCAATATCTGGCAAGAATGAGAAATCAAATTGGCGATGATGAAATATGCCAGGCAATCCGTGCTGTCGGACTTGATCCCAGCAGCCGCAAACGTGTGGGAAAATATTCCCTTGGTATGCGGCAGCGTTTGGGGATTGCGCAGGCCATCATGGAGAATCCCGATATTTTACTGCTCGATGAGCCTATGAATGGTCTGGACATCCAAGGCGTAGATGATGTGAAAGCATTGCTTTGTAAATTGCGAGAAAGTGGAAAGACGATTGTTCTTGTAAGTCATCATCTGAACGATATCGACGAACTATGCAATGTTGTGTACAAAATGGAGGGAGGAAATTTGGTAAGGAGTCGCGGATAAGAGATTCACTCCACTGGTGCGATATAAGATTTTCTATTATTCGATGATCAGGAACACCTCATTTTTGAGGCTAAGCAAATTGGAAACAAAGAGCTTGCTATGATAAATATACCCTACTTAGAATATACGACATTAATGTAGAAGTTGAAAAGGAAAACTGAAGAAAAAGTAAGGACAAAGAATGAGTCTGCATTTCTAATTCGATGAATTGGTAATGCAGGCTCAAATTTTTTGCAATTTTTCAGAATTTGGTTGCCAAAATCCACTCTTTCGGATTACCCAATTGAAAGGGAGAAAATCACCACCCGCCTTCGCGGCTGCGAAGGGAGGTGAGAAAAATGAAAGACTCCGAAGAAAAGCGCATTCAAAATCAATTCGGTGGGTTCTGCACCAGGGTTTTGAAGAACGAGGCCAACCGTATTCACAACGGCTACAGCCGGCAGCGGGAATGGGAGGAGCCTCTGGACCATATGGGGCCGGAGGAGCTCTCCAAAATCGACGTGGAGGACCGGTACTTCCAGGATGACCACATCTTTGAAGTATTGGGTGTCCCCGTCGTTGTGACCGGGGATGTTCTGGCAGAAATTCTGGCACAGCTTCCAGAGGGAAAACGAGATATTATCCTGCTGTCCTTCTTCCTGGAAATGACGGACCGGGAAATCGCGAAATACCTCCACATCGTTCATCAGACGGTCAGCAAACGCCGAATCGGCATTTTGAAGGAACTGCGCAAGATTTTAGAGAAGGAGGGATACGAATGGCCGGAACTGTAAGACCGTCCATTCCTGTGCAGACCATTCTGAAAGCCATCAACGGCGAAACGGATGCCCTGGACGCTGTCCTGCGGCACTACAGCAGTTATATCCGCGTCCTGTCTACCCGTCCCGTAAAGGATACATATGGAAATGAATTTCTCTGTGTAGACGAATCCATGCGGGACCAGCTGGAGGCGAAGCTGCGTGTCAGCATTGTAACTGCCTTCAAGGTATTACCTGTGTAAAAGCCAAAAGCAGATGGTGTGTCCCTTTCCACCCTCTGTGGCAGGCCTTTGACAAAGAAAGCCCGGCAGACAACTCCGGCGCAGTATAAAGGCAGACAAATACATCCCTTCTGTGCCGAGCCGGACGGCGGGTTCGCTGTGACCTTCCCCGAAGCGAGCGATTCCCACCCGCACCGCAAAATGCGCCTGGCAGCGCATGGGCGACGACACACAGAGGGTCAGGTACTCCCTTACAGCCATAGTCCGAGCGTTCAGAGCGTCGCAGGCAATGGGTAGGGTCCAGCGGGATGCTGGGGGGTGAGATTCCCGTGGAGCTGCTGTGGGGCTACCCACAGGCCAAGCAGCCGTTTGTTCGCTGTCCAATCGCAAAAACAATCATTTGAGAGGGAATTATGAAGCAAGAAAATATATCGAAAAAACAGACTGCTCCATCCAAACAAAATCCTCTTGACGCACAAACGACCTACCACATTTCTGGCAGGTCGTTTGTCGTTCAGCCGGTATTCAAGCCCGAAAATAACAATACTCTTGGTGATGTTCTCCTGCGCCTTATGCAGGCGGACTGCGAAAAAAGTTTGTGATTTTCAGAATATCAGCTGACAATAACAGTTAAGCGCAGTATAATTGTTGTGTGAAGAAGGAAACACAATTCGTTGCTCGACTGTTATAGAAGGAGGACTTATGAAAAAGTCGAACAACAAGAAAACACGCGACGTTACCGCGTTCATCTACCCTCGCTTGTCCCGTGATGACAATCTGGAAGGGGAAAGCTACAGTATCAGCAATCAAAAGAAACTGTTGACCAAGATGGCAAAGGACATGGGCTACACGAATATCGTCACATTCGTTGACGATGGCGTTTCCGGTGTTACCATGGACCGCCCCGGCTTTAATGAGATGATGCGCCAGCTGGAGGAGGGCAAGGCATCCGCTCTGTTTGTCAAAGACCTTTCCCGGCTGGGCCGTAACTACATTGAAGTGGGCCGACTTATGGAGGAGTTCTTTCCGGAACACGACATCCGCCTAGTGGCTGTTTCGGACAACATCGATACAGCAGAGGGGGAAAATGAGCTGGCCCCTATCCGTAACCTGTTCAACGAGTGGTACGCGCGGGACATCAGCAAAAAGCGCCGTATCAGCAATAAGATCAAGGGCAATGCCGGGGAACCAATGGGGCCGCCTCCTTACGGGTACATCAAGGACCCGGATAATCCGAAGCACTGGATCGTAGACGAGGAAGCCGCCCTCATTGTCCGCAGGACCTATAATCTGATTCTGGAAGGATATGGGACGGAGCAAATCGCCTCCATGTTTGAATCAGAAGGTATCCTCACGCCCCGTGCCTACTGGCTGAAAAAGGGCATCCGAAAGCCTGGCAAGGAAACGCAGCAGCCATCCACAAAGTGGAACCCTTCCACCATCGTCAACATCCTGTCATTGCAGGAGTATTGCGGGGATGTACTGAACTTCAAGACCTATTCCAAGTCTTATAAGAACAAGAAGCGAATTCCCAATGACCGTGAAAACTGGGTCATTTTCGAGAATGTACATGAGCCAGTTGTTGACCGTGCCATCTGGGAACAGGTTCAGGAAAAGCGCGGAAAGATCCGCAGACGGAAACCCAAAGATGGAGAACGGAATATGTTTTGCGGTCTGCTGGTATGCGCGGATTGCGGTCACAACCTGAACTACCACTTCAATCAGGGAAATCACGATATCAAGTATTTCAACTGCTCCAATTACAACAGTGGCCGGGGCAACTGTACCTCTACCCATTATATCCGTGTGGATTTTCTGGAACAGGTGGTTCTGGGGGAAATCAAGCGGCTCACAAAATATGCGATACGATATGAGGACGAATTTCAGCAGGCCATTATGGGCAGTACCCAAAAGGCGGTAGAGCTGGAACGGAAGCTCAAACAAAAAGAGCTTGCGGCAGCGCAAGCCCGTGACGGTGAACTGGATGGGTTGTTTGAACGAATCTATGAGGATAACATTTCCGGGAAGCTGTCAGATGAACGCTTTGCCAAAATGTCCCAGCGTTATGAAGAAGAACAGGCGGAGCTATCCGAAAAAATCAAGGCACTCCGCAAGGAACTGGACAAGCTCAGCGGTGATTCCGTTTCTACGGATATGTTCCTGGCTACCGTCCGCAAGTATACCCGTGCCAAGAAACTAACACCCCGGATGCTGAACGAATTGGTCAACCACATTGAGGTTCACCAAGCCGAAAAAATCAACGGAGAATGGGTTCAGAAATTGACCATCTACTACAACTGCGTCGGTGCCCTGTTTATCCCGGATACCCCGTCCATGCCCGTGCCTGATGTAACCGTCAACACCCGCAGAGGTGTCTATGTCAGCTACGAACCGGCACAAAATGGACAATAAAGATGACGAGTGTTCTCAAAGAATCAAATCCTATAAGAACACTCGTCATGGTACGCCAGAAGGGACTCGAACCCCCAACCCTCGGAACCGGAATCCGATGCTCTATCCATTGAGCCACTGGCGCATTTCTGAAAGCCCGATTATTATAGCAGGATTTCCCGGATTTGTAAAGAGGAAATGGAAAAAAATTTTACTCCCAGCGGATTCTTTTTGCGCAAACGGTTGTTTTTCCCAATAGAATGTGGTATAATCCAGAAAAATCCTGCTAAAAGGAGAAAACTATGGCCTCTTCTCAGAATTTCCGCACTGCCTTCAACGGCTTCAACCGGGAGGATGTGGTGCATTACTTAGAATATATCAACACCAAGCACACCAATCAGCTTAATCAGCTTACCGCCGAAAACGAGAGCCTGCGGGAGCGGCTGGAGAGACTGCCCGACGCGGAAAGCCAGCGGCTGCTGGTGGAATCGCTGGAAGAAAAGTGCCGGAACCTGACCGGTCAGCTGGAAGAGGCCACTTCCCGGGCACAGACCCTGGAACGGCAGCTGGCAGCGGCTCAGAGCCAGTGTGCCGAATTGACGCAGGCTGCGCAGGCAGCTCAGCCGGAGCCGGAGACCGGATTGACCCCCACGGCCAGCGACGAGCTGGAGGCTTATCGCCGGGCAGAGCGGATCGAGCGGGAGGCCAAGGAGCGGTCGGAGCTGGTGTACTATCAGGCCAACAGCGTCCTCAGCCAGACCACCGCCAAGGTGGACAGCCTTTCCGCCGACATCACCCAGATGGCCGACCAGGTTGTGAGCCAGCTGACCCAGCTTCAGGCGGCGGTGAGCTCCGGCAAGCAGGCCTTGCAGGAGGCATCCTCCATTATGGGAACCATCCGCCCGAACCAGAATTGACGTTTTGGGGTTGTCTCGTTAAGTGCCCCTATGGGTCAAAATAGCCAAAATATACAATGTCATTGCGAACCAGTGACCGATGT
>OIZI01000198.1_pt1 | contig 32035 bp, 27 predicted proteins | sample 1588441 | NCBI WGS metagenome assembly OIZI01 (sample SAMN03283284) | human gut metagenome | biome: human-associated habitat; material: feces | host: Homo sapiens | place: Peru | collected 2012 | reverse complement strand
AATTAATCGGTTAATATCTAATTAACCTACACTACATAAACATCCACACAAACCCTAATTTATCCAATAAAAATAAGCGAAAAATAATTGTAAATCTTATAGTATAAATATTTATTTAATGACTACTATTGGTTATAAAATACTATTAATTATCTAAAAAATAAACATAAAAAGATTAGTAAATATCGAAAAAACCTCTGTATATGAGGCTTTTTATATGTTATAATGATTTTGTAATGTAGCGTAGGTGAAATAGTAATATTATTGATTTAGTAGTAATGTAAATAGAAATTATATGAAAAATCTAGGGAAATTCTTTCTATAAAATATTGAAAGATACTGTTGTCTATGTTATAATATTTCATTATGGGTCATAGTATGCCCAAAACATTTCTGGAAAGGAAAGTAGAAATGGTTAGAGAAAATATTTATCGCACAGTTACTTGTGGCGAATTAAGAGAAAGTAATATAGGAGATACTGTCCGTGTAGCAGGTTGGGTAGAAAATATCCGTGACCACGGTGGTGTTATGTTCCTTGATATTCGTGATCACTACGGTGTTCTTCAGGTTGTTGTTCATAATGACGAAATCCTAAAAGATATTAACAGAGAATGTACTGTTACTCTTTCCGGTAAAGTAGTTAAGAGAGATGAAGATACAATAAATAAGAAGATTGCAACAGGTTATGTTGAAGTACACACAGAGGACATTAAGGTTCTTGGTAAGTGTAAGAATAACCTACCTTTTGAAGTTATGACTTCAACAAATACTTCTGAAGATGTAAGACTAAAGTACAGATTCCTAGACCTTAGAAACCCTAAGGTTCACAACAACATTGTGCTAAGAAGTCAGATTATCAGCTACCTAAGAAGTAAAATGAATGATATGGGATTTTTGGAAATGCAAACTCCAATCCTTTCAACATCTTCTCCTGAAGGTGCAAGAGACTATCTAATCCCATCAAGAAAGCACAAGGGTAAGTTCTATGCTCTACCTCAAGCTCCACAGATTTTTAAGCAGTTATTAATGGTTTCAGGTTTTGATAAGTACTTCCAGATTGCACCTTGCTTTAGAGATGAAGATGCAAGAGCAGACCGTTCTCCTGGTGAATTCTATCAGCTGGACTTTGAAATGGCTTTTGCTACTCAGGAGGATGTTTTTGCAGTTGCTGAAGAAGTTCTTTATGAAACATTTAAGAAGTTCAGCGATAAGGAAGTTAGCAAACCACCATTTAAGAGAATTCCTTATAAGGAATCAATGCTAAAGTATGGTTCAGATAAGCCTGACCTAAGAAACCCATTGCTTATTGTAGAAATTTCTGATATGTTTGAAGAAACAGACTTTGCTCCATTCCGTAAAAAAACAGTTCGTTCTATCAATGTTCCTGACTGTGCAAAGCAGAGCAAAAAGTGGTTCAAGAGAATGGAAGAATTTGCTCTTTCAATCGGTATGAAGGGCTTAGGCTATGTTAAGGTTAATGATGATTTAACATTTGACGGTCCTATTGATAAGTTCCTAAAGCCGGGTGACAGAGAAGAACTAATCAAGAGAAACGGTAGTAAAGCCGGAGATGTTATTTACTTTATTGCCGATACTCCTGATCAGGCTCCTGTTCTTGCAGGTCAAATTCGTACAGAAGTTGCAAACAGACTGGACTTAATCGACAAGAGTAAGTTTGAAATGTGTTTTATTGTTGACTTCCCAATGTTTGAATATGATGAAAACGGTCACCTAGCATTTACTCATAACCCATTCTCAATGCCTCAGGGTGGTATGGATGCACTACAGAACCAAGACCCAACAGAAATTCTTGCTTATCAGTATGATATTGTTTGTAACGGTGTTGAACTTTCTTCCGGTGCAGTTCGTAACCATGACCTAGATATTATGGTTAAGGCATTTGATATGGCAGGTTATAGCGAAGATGACCTAAAGTCAAAGTTCAGCTCACTATACAATGCATTCCAGTACGGTGCTCCACCACATGCAGGTATGGCTCCGGGTGTTGACAGAATGATTATGCTACTAACAGAAGAAGAAAACATCCGTGAAGTTATTGCATTCCCTATGAATAGCAATGCTCAGGATTTACTACTAGGTAGCCCGGGTGAAGTTACTGAACAACAGTTAAGAGAAGTTCATATTAAGTTAAGATAAATTAGAGGGTGACAAGATGATTACCAGAGAAGATGTAGAAAACATTGCTCTACTTTCAAAGCTATTTGTTCCTGAGGAAGAAATGGACAGCCTTACAGAGTCAATGCAAGAGATTGTTTCTTTTGCTGATACAATCAACAATGCTGACACTGAGGGTGTAGAGTTTGACAATATTAATAACCTTTCCAATGTTTTTCGTGAAGATGTGGTAAAGCCATCTTTGCCAACAGAGGAAATTCTAAAGAATGCTCCTGAACAAGGGGAAGACCACTTCCTTGTAAGAAATCACGCTTAAGTTTTGGAGGAAAAATATGGGATATATTGAAAAGATACAGTCTATGCTCCAAAACGGAGAAATTAGCTGTATTGAACTTACAGAAAAGTATTTAAAAGCTATTGAGGAGGCTAACGGTGAACTTAACGCTTATGTTACAGTTACACCGGAAGTTGCCCTTGAACAAGCAAAACAAGTTGATGAAAAAATCAAGAGAGGTGAAAAGCTACTTCCTCTTGAGGGTGTTCCGATGACACTAAAGGATAACATTTCTACAAATGGTATCGAAACAACTTGTTGCAGTAAAATTTTAAAAGGCTATAAACCAATTTATGATGCAAAGGTTTGGGAAATCCTAAAGAAGAACAATGCAATCCTACTTGGTAAAACAAATATGGATGAATTTGCTATGGGTTCTTCTTGCGAAACTTCTTGCTTTGGTGGTGCAACAAACCCATTTAATACCGACCATGTAGCCGGTGGCTCATCAGGTGGTGTTGCATCAGCAGTTGGTGGTGATATTGCTGCCTTTGGTTTAGGTTCAGATACAGGTGGTAGTATTCGTCAACCTGCATCATTCTGTGGTATTGTTGGTCTAAAGCCAACATATGGTGCAGTTTCAAGATATGGTCTTGTTGCTTATGCAAGTAGCCTTGACCAAATTGGACCTATCACAAAAACAGTAGAAGATGCATCTCTTGTTTATGATGTTATTTCTGAATATGATGAGAACGACTCTACTTGTGAAGGCAGACAAGGTGAACCAACTTATGATACTCTTAACAATGATATTAAGGGTATGAAGATTGGTATTGCCAGAGAATACCTAGAGGGTGTTCGTGAAGATGTTAAAGAAGCTGTGCTAGAGGCTGCTAAGAAGTATGAAGAAATGGGTGCTGAAATTGTTTACTTCGATTTACCTGCACTAAAGTTTGCACTTCCTGTTTATTATATTCTAGCTTGTGCTGAGGCATCTTCAAACTTAGGCAGATATGACGGTATCCGTTATGGTTACAAGACAGAACATTATGAAGGTATCCATGATATGATTTGCAAAACCAGAAGTGAAGGCTTTGGTGAAGAAGTTAAGAGAAGAATTCTTCTTGGTACTTATGTACTTTCTGCCGGATATTATGATGCTTATTACAAGAAAGCTCAGAACCTAAGAGGTACTATCATTAAGGCTTTTGATGATGCATTTAAGAATGTTGATGTTATCCTTGCACCAACAGTTCCTATGACTGCATTTAAGTCAGGAGAGGCTACTTCTGACCCTGTTGAAACATATTTAACAGATATTTGTACAGTACCTATCAATATTGCAGGACTTCCATCAGTTTCTGTTCCTTGTGGTTTCAACAAAAAGGGTATGCCAATCGGTATGCAGATTATCGGTGACAAATTTAAGGAAGGTAAAATCCTTAATGTTGCATATAAATATGAACAGGCTTGTCCTGAAAACTTTAAAGATACAAAGTGGGGTGTTAAGCTATGAAATATGAATTAGTAGCAGGTTTTGAAACCCACATTGAACTTGCAACAGATACTAAGATTTTCTGTTCTTGTTCAACTGCTTTTGGTGGTGCTCCTAATAGCCATTGTTGTCCTGTTTGTATTGGACTTCCCGGTACACTTCCTAAGCTAAACAAAAAGGTTGTTGAATATGGTATCAAGGCCGGTCTTGCTACACATGGTAAGATTGCCAACATTTCAAAAATGGATAGAAAGAACTACTGCTATCCTGACCTTTCAAAAGCATATCAAATTAGTCAGCTATATGCTCCACTAACTATTGGTGGTTATGTTGAACTTTCAAGTGGTAAGAAAATCAGACTTCATCATATTCATATTGAAGAAGATGCAGGTAAACTTATCCATAGCCATGGTGACACATATGTTGACTATAACAGAGGTGGCGTTCCACTTATTGAAATTGTTTCTGAACCGGACATTCGCTCTATTGATGAAGCAAGAGAATATGTAGAAAAGCTACAACAGGTTATGCGTTACATTGGTATTTCTGACTGTCGTATGCAGGAAGGTTCAATGCGTTGTGACGTTAATATTTCTGTTAGACCTGAGGGTAGCGAAAAGTTAGGTACTCGTACAGAAATTAAGAATATGAACTCTATCAGCAACATTATGAAGGCTATGGAGTATGAATACGAAAGACAAGTTGACCTAATTGAAAATGGTGGAAAGGTAGTACAGGAAACATTAAGATATGATGATGCTACCAACACAACATCTTCTATGAGAAGTAAAGAAGATGCTCATGACTACCGTTACTTTAGAGATCCTGACCTTGTTACAATCTGTGTTTCTGATGAAGAAGTAGAAGAAATCAAGAGTACACTTCCTGAATTACCAACAGAAAAGTACAAGAGATATGTAAGTGAATATGGTGTTCCTGAAAAGGATGCTCAACTTCTAACTAAATATAGAAATATTTCTGAATATTTTGACAAAGCTATTACTGACCTTAAAAAGCCAAAGACTGCAAGTAACTTTATTATTGGTCAGATGTTCCGTATTCTACAGACAGAAGAGGACAAAGAAGCATTTGATGTTAAGACTACACCTGAACAACTTAATGAACTATGTAAGTTAATTGAGGGTGGTAAGGTTCAGAACAACCTTGCTAAGTCAACACTTGACAAGATGCTTGAAAGTGGTAAGCCTTGTACAGAATATATCAGTGAAGAAGATATGGCAGGTCTTGATGATAGCTTTGTTGATGACCTTTGCCGTCAGGCTATTGAGGCAAACCCTAAGGCTGTTGAACAGTATAAACAGGGTAAAGAAAAGGCAATTATGGCTTGTATGGGTTATGTAATGAAGAACAGTAAGGGCAAAGCAAATGCTCAAGATGTTCTGGAAAAAATCAAGTCAATGATTAGCTAATTCTAGGTGATATTAATGAAAAAAATATTGTCACTTTTTGCATTGGCATTGTGTGTAGCAGTTGTATTTTGTGGTTGTGACAGCAAGGACAATAAAAGTTCCGACAGTAACAACAGTAGTAAAATTGTAACTACAACAACATTGCCTAGCAAAAAATCTTTGTCAGCTGATGAGTTTAAGTCAGCACTTGAAAATGTTTCTTCCCTTAATTTTAAGATGGAAATTGTGACTGATGAGAATAAACTGAAAATCTTCCCTTATGATGGCTTAAAGTCAGTAGTAAAGGTAAATGTAAACAATAGTGATGTTGCTATATATTATGTTTTTGATACTGATAAAAATGCCAAAAAAGTTATTGAAGATGCTCGTTCAATGAACTACTCTAAGTTTGATGAAGAAAAAGGCAGTAACTATGATAAACTGTGGCAGAATTCAGCAGTTGTAGAACAAGTGGATAACACTCTACTTACAATTGCAGATACTGACCAAAATGTTACTAGCCAAATTATCAATGCAACTAAATATTGATTTTAAGTTTAAGCCTTCCTTTTGGAAGGCTTTTTTCTTTACTTATAATATTTTTAATAAATTTTGGAAGTTGTGTAACCTTTTTAATACTTGAAAAGTGTTATATATAGAAGAGCATAAAGGGTGTTTAATAAAAAAGAAAGGATGATGGAAAGGAAATGTTACCACCGTTTAGTAGTGTTGTATATAGAATACCCAAAAAATATAAATAAGAAAGGAAGATGACTTATGAAAAAAATGATAAGTATTATTTTATCAGTATTGATGATGGTTAGTGTATTTGGTGTTGTTACTGTATCAGCAAGTACAACAAATGAAAAATCAGGTAATTCACTAAATTGTAAGTGGTCATTTAACGAAAAAAGTGGCACACTTATAATGTCCGGCAATGGCAAAATGTCCGATTACAGTTATGATGTTGATGACCCTGACGGTTATGACGATTATGATGATGTTTCAAAGGTTACACCTAATACACCATGGAAAAATTATGCAACAAAAATCAAGGCTGTTGTCATTGAAAATGGTGTTAAGAATATAGGCAACCTTGCTTTTATGAACTGTACAAACTTAGCTACTGTGAAAATAGCTAATAGTGTATCATCAGTAGGTTTTCTTTCATTTGCAAATTGCAGAAAGCTAACTAATATTTCATTACCAAAAAATTTAATATCTATTCAAAGTTTTGCTTTTATGAATTGTAAAAAACTTTCTAAAGTTACAATTCCTAATAGCAATGTAAAAATGAATATTGACAGTGATGTATTCTTTGGTTGCTCAAGTTTAAAGAGTTTTAATATTCCTAAGCAAGTTTATAGAATCGGTGATGGTGCTTTTAGTTGCCCTAACTTAACTAAGATTACTGTTGACAAGAATAACAAGTACTTTGTTTCTGTTAATAATGTGCTATATAAGGCAGGTAAGAAGTACCTTATTCAATACGCTCCCGGTAAAAAGGATACAAGATTTACAATTCCATCTACTGCAAATAGGATGGGTGTTGCATCATTTATGTATTGCAAAAATCTAAAGTCAGTTACATTACCTAAGTCAATAAAGTGGATTGAACAAAATAATTTTGCTTATTGTACTAACCTTGAAACTATTGTAATTCCAAAGAGTGTTACTGTTGTTTCACCTGAGTCTTTCTATAAGTGTAACAAGCTGAGAGTTGTCTTTTATGATGGTTCTAAGAAGCAATGGGCTAAGATAGATAAATCTACTGAAACTAACTTATTAAAGGCTACAGTGGCTTATAACGGTGCTAAATCAGCAGTAGGATTAAATCCTAAGTCACTTACAGTTAAGAAAGGCAAAACTGCTCAGCTTAAGGGTTATGTTTACTATAGAAATGGCAAAGTTAGTAAGAATGTAAAGTATAAAACTTCTAATTCAAAGGTTGCTACTATTAATAGTAAGGGCAAAGTAACCGGAAAGAAAAAAAGCACTTGCTATGTTACAGTTAGTGCAAAGAGCAATAGCAAGGTATATACAAAGTGTAAAGTTGTAGTAAAATAAATCCACTTGTAAATTAAAACTATTTATGTTATAACTAAATAGAAGAGAGGCAACCACCTATTTTTAGGTGGTTGCAGTTTATATATAACATTTATAAAGGAGATTGCTATGACAAAATTCGATGATTTTTTAAATGAACAGTTGAAAGATGAAGAAGAAAAGAGAGAATACGATGCATTAGATGAAGAATTTAAAAAAGTTCAAGAAGAAATTGATAGTAGAAAACAGTCAAAATCTCATTACGAAAATTAATGAAGAAAATTGTAATTTTAATTTATTAAGTGATAATTTAGATTTAATATAGTTAATATTTATTAGATAGAGTAGGCTATGCTTTAATAAAATATTGTGAGAAATATTTCATTTTAACTACAGTCATCATTATTATAAATTAAAAAAGGCAAGGTATGTCCTTGCCTTTTTTGATATGTGTGATTTGTTGTGTTGCAAATTAGTTTTTCAATTTTGTCTGTGGATTACGATAAATTAGGGTTTGTAGGGATAAAAAACTCTGTGATAAATTGTTTTCCCTCCTTCCGTCAAATTTGTTTCTTTTGAAACAAATTCGCCACCTCCCTCGTCTTGTAGTGACCCCAAAAAGTTAGACTTAAAAGCGTAGTAGCAAAAACTATTACGCTTTTTGTTATGCAATTTTTCTTTTAATTCTAAATTCAACCGGACTTAACCATCCTAATTTTTCTTTTATTCTTTTGTTGTTGTAGTAGTCAATATATGTATTTATTGCTTGTTCAAGTTCTTCATAACTGTAGTATGTTTTTCCATAATACATTTCTTGTTTTAATATTCCAAAGAAGTTTTCCATCTTTGAATTATCATAGCAATTTCCTTTTCTTGACATACTTTGATAGATTCTATTTTCCTTTAGTTTATATTTGTATGCTTTCATTTGATATGCCCATCCTCTATCTGAATGAAAGGTTCTTCGATATTTACAATCTTTTGTTATTTCTATTGCCTTGTCTAATGCATTTAGAATATTCTCTGACGATGGTGTTTTTGATATTCCATAACTGATTATTTCTCCATTATACATATCCATAAATGGATCTAAATAGAGTTTTTTAGTTGTCATTCTTCCTTTCTTATCAATTTCATAATACTTAAATTCTGTTGTATCTGTTGTTATTTTTTGATGTGGTATATTTGTGTTAAATCTTCGTCTTATTCTGTTTGGTGCTATTTTGCCCACTTCACCTTTGTAAGAATTGTATTTTCTGCTTTTACGGGTAAATGATTTTACCTGTATGCCTAATTTTTGTACTATTCTTTGTACTTTCTTCTTATTAACAACAATACCTTTATTCCTTAAAGCTTTGCAAATACTTCTATATCCATAGTTTGGATTTTCTTTTCGTATGTCCAAAATTTCTTTTTCTATCGCTTTATCAGGATTTTCTCTATCAAATCTCTTTTGCCAATACATATATGTTGCTTTTGGCATTTCTGTGTATGAGAGAAGGTCTTTTAATCTGAATTGTCCTCGGAGACTGCTAATGAGTCGAGCCTTTCTCTCATTTTTGCTTCGTCCTCTAAACGCATTCTCCTCGCTTCTTTTAAAAAAGCATTCTCTATTCTTAATCTTAAATTTTCTTCTTCAAGTTCTTTTAGGTATTCCTGATTATCTTTATTAGGATTATTTTTCTTTGTCCTTGACACTGTATGCTTCATTCCTTTTCTTTTTGGTCGCAACGCATCAATTCCTGCTTTTCGATAGTCATTTACCCACTTTACTATTGTTGATGGGTCATATATACCTACACTTAAAGCTACTTCTCGATATGATGCTTCCGTTGTCAAGTACAATTCTACCACATACAATTTAAATTCAAAAGAGTAAGTTCTATTTTTGTTTGAACCCATTATCCCTTTATCTCCAAATTTCTTGTAGGATGAAATCCATGTTCGTATTTGATGTGTATCAGGCATTCCATACTTTTTTCGTAATCTCTTATACCCTTCTTTTCCTTCAAGATAATCCATTACTACTTTTTTCTTGAATTCAAAACTGTATTTTCTCATAAAAATACCGACCTCCTAAAGCTAGATTTTTTGGTCTAACTTTTTGGGGTCGGGTCAACACAAGGAAGGCTGGATAGTCTCTGCTAATTCTAAATATCTATCACAAAACAAGGTTTGTTCTAACTCTACAAACCCTAATTTATCAAATTAATCTTAACCCACAGACAAAATTGTAAATACAAATATCAATACCAATGAATATAACACCTATAAAATGTAAAAATAATGATATGTATATGCAATATTTACTATATGAAAATAAACAAATGTGCAGTAATATATATAAATGAATTTTAAATTAGATTGCTGATTTATTATTTGTTTTCTTTTTAGTGTGATAACATTGACAACTAAATAGATATTTGTTAACATAGTGATGTAAAATTGTTTACTATGTAAAAGGAAGAGTGGCTTATGATGGACGAAAAATTTTTACATGATACCGGTGTAGAGGTTATGCGTGTTGTAAAAACAACCCTAAAGGCTTACCGTACATTCAGCAAGCTTGCCGTAGAAGGTGAAAAGGTAAGTGTTTGTGGCTTACAGATTTTGACAACACTAAGATACTATCCGGAATTAAACACAGTAAGTGACCTTGCAGATAGCCTAGAGTTTAGTAAAGGTTTGATTTCAAGAGAAGTAGAAACTTTGAGAAAAGGTAACTATGTAACTACTGCAGTTGATGAAAAGGATAGAAGAGTTCTGAGAATTTTCATTAATAAAGAAGTTGCAGACCCTGTTATTCTTAAGCAAAAGGAAAAATTATTTAACCTAATTCATCAGGTTACAGATGGTATTGCTGATGAAGATATTAAAAAGTATAGAGAATTAAATAAGATTTTCCTTGAAAAGGTAGCTGAAGTTGATTTTGATAAAGAAGTTGATACTTCTAACTTTGATTTACAAAAGTTTATCTAAAATTAAAAATTTTTTCAAACAAAAAAGGAGTGACCGTTTTGGACACTCCTTAATTCTTTTGTTAGTCAACAGTAGGTGTTGTATTATTTGTCATATCATTTTGATTGTTTGCTACTGTTGTACTTGTTGTATTGTTTGAGTTGTTACTTTGATTTGTACTGAACTCAGTTTGGTTACTGTTTGTATTACTGTTGTTTCTCTTTTGAGAATAGTTTGTTGTAGGGTAGAAACAAGAATATGTTTCGCCATTTTTCATAGTTGTGTTTCTGTAGTAAGCAAGTTCAGAAACAGTAACTAGCTGATAACCCTTTTTATCAAGATACTTAACAATGTTTGCAACTGCCTTTGGTGTTGAGTCTTGAATATCATGCATTAGAACAATGTCTCCATCAAGGTTTTGACCTTTCTTAAATACACGCTTAATTGCATTAAATGTAGCCTGACTGCTCTTTGTACTCCAGTCTAGAGTATCAATTGACCATAGAATAATAGGGTTAATATTTTCAGTTTCATATACATTAGAAGTAATACCACCGGGACAACGGAAAACAGTAGGATACTCACCGATTACTTTCTTAATTGCCTCGTTTGTCTTGTTCATTTCATCTCTTTGCTTATTCTCGCTGATGTTACTTGCATATTGGTGATCCCAAGAGTGATTACCGATTTCATGACCGGCATTAAATTCTTGCTGAACAATATCTTCTTCACCCTCAATTCTAGAACCAACAAGGAAGAATGTTGCTCTACCGTTTACACTCTTTAGTGATTTTAGAATTTGCTCTGTATTACTTGCATCAGGACCATCATCAAATGTAAGTGCAACCATAGGTTTTGTTCTGTCTAGGTTCTTACGGATTTTAGCCTTTTGTTCTGTAACAACAATTTTGCAGGTAGCAGAAAGGTTGTTGTATAAAGTACAGGTAACATTAGCCTCACCTTCTCTAAGTGCCTTTACAAGACCTTTATTATCAACAGAAACAATGTGGTCATTGTCTGTTGTGAATGTGTAGCTTGAAGTACCTTCATTTTTATTAAATTCCGGAACAATATTGATTGTTCCACCAACACCCATTGTTGTGTGAGCTAAGTTTAACTTAAAGCTGGTAGGTTCATTAAATATTTGTAGCTTAACTTTCTTTTCAATACCATTGTAGCTTGTGATTGTAATAGTTGCATTACCTTTTGATATTGCTTTGATTGTACCGGTCTTATCAATAGTAGCAATATTTTCTTTATCTATATTATATGTATAGAAGTCACTAGGTGTATTTTCGCTGTCATCCGGTTTAAAAGTGTATCTTTCACCATTAGCCATAACTACCTTTTTAGGTGCAGAGATTTTCTTAGGTGCTGATACAACGGTAATGTCTGCATAATTAGTAAGGTTATTATCTGTTGTTACTTTAATAGAACAATCACCTTTCTTAAGTGCCATAACCTTGTTGCCGGTAACTTTAACTATGCTACTGTCAGTAGAGGATAATTTATAGGTGTTTTTTGCATCCTTAGGAGAAATGACAACATCAAGAGAAGATTCTTGACCAACACCCAAGGTGATTTCTTTTGTCTTAAAACTAACGGACTGAGCATTTGTAGTTATATTCAGTATACTTTTTGCTTCCTCAACAATGTCAACACCATAAAGGGTAAGACCGGCACAAATAACTGAAATAATAGCTAATATTACAAGTATAGTTGTGATAATAATTGATTTCGCTTTCATATATAATACTTCCTAAATCGTTTTTCTCTATGATACCACATAATTAGATAAAAATAAACATTAAACACATATTTTTTTTAAAATTATATTTGTTCTGTAGAATATATGCTACTATAATTTTGTTAAAGAATTATAGCATATATATTTACAGTATGTTCATAATTAAAATTACATAAATTTTGTGCAAAATATCTAAATGTATTAAATGGTAAATTTTGTTTGTGCATTTTGTGATAAATTGAAAATTTTTATTGTGCAACTTTACTCTTGATTTGATGATTTTGTGAATTTTTGCATAAATCGTGGCAATTCTGACTATGAAAAAGGTAGAAACTCGGACATATTGTTGAAGAAACAACTAAATTGTAGTATAATAGTAAATGTTCCGATAGTTTATGTATGGTTTGTGAACTATCTATTAAAAGGTGAAATAGGGTGGTGCAATGATGGATAACAAGGATGAGTTAACCTTTGAACTTCAAAAGGCTCTTGCTGAAAAAGAAATAATGGACAAAGTTAATGTGCGTGTTCGTAGAAAGACCAGTCTGGTGTTGTTATTCATTTCATTTATGAGTTTAGTCTTAGTAACATTTGCTTGGTTTACTATTAGTACACTTGCTAATGTTGAAAAGTTGGATATGACTATTGGTACTGCACCTGACCTTAGAATCAGTACAGAGAATCACGGTAGTAACTTTAAACAATATGTAAAGACTGTAACAGGTGCTATGATTGATAAGGAACTTACCGATAGATTTAATACAACAATGAAAGACCAAGTTCTTGATCCTGTTACTTCTTCAAACGGTAGAGCATTTAAAAGCAGAAGTGGTAGGGATATGGAAAGAAACAAAAACACTTTCCTAGAATTTGACCTTTACTTAATCTCAACTAAGGATTTAACAGTTCATATTACTAATGATGCTGACAATGAAAACAGAATCAAAGGTACTCAGGTTTCTACTAAAGAAACAGGTGATAAGGCTGATATTGTTAAGGCAGTTCGTTTTAGTTTTACCAATGAAGATGGCAGAACTATTATATATGAACCAAACAAAGGTTCAGCAGTTGCCGGTCAAACAACATTTGATTTGTCAAGACCAATGACTTACAGTGATGCAAACAAAGTTTGTGACCTTAAGAAGCTAACTCCACAGAAAGTTACAGTTAGAGTTTGGTTTGAGGGTGAAGACCCTGAATGTGTCAACAAAATTCAAGAATCAACTATGGAAGCTATCCTAACATTTGGTGGAGAAGCTGACGCAGGTTAATTCATATAAATTTACTAAGATAGGGAGGAGATAAAAGTTGTTTAATAAAAAGAAAAATGAAAATGTGGACTTTACTCCAAGTGACCTTAGTAAATTAACCAAGAAAGGTGCTAGAGAAACCGGAAAAGAAAGTTCATATGGTGAGTTTAGACAAGCAAGAGATGCAGAGGTTCTGGACAAAACCAGAAGAAGAAAAAGACTTTTGTTTTGGTTAAGTCTGCTTTTAATTGCTTTTCTGCTTTGCTTGTGGTTATTAATGTTTTGGTGGACAAGAGCCGGTGACCTGGTTATTGATGTTGACCGTCTGGCTGACCAAAAAGGTATTATCCTTTCAGAAACTTCAGATTTTAAACATCCCGAAACGATTTTATCGGGTAAAGGCGTTGATAATGTAACCAACATTACTTATGCTTGGCTAACTGATAATATGACACTTAATGGTGATATTTCTTATTTAGATAAGTATGTGTCAAGTAAAGACAAGTCAATTGATGGTGGCAGTCATAACGGTGACAGTAACAACAATAAAAAGAAAATTGCCGGTACTAATAACGCCGGTGAAAATTACTTGGCTTATACATTCTATTGCAAGAATGCCGGTAATCAGTCCTTAACTTATGATGCAACCCTTATTAATAAGGGTGCTGCTAAGAGTATGGATGAAGCAGTTAGAGTTATTGTTTTCAAAAACGGTGAACCTACTGTTTATGCTCACAAAAAGCATAAAAGTAATGAACCGGAAGACGATAGCAAGTTTATTCCAAAGTCACTTAATTCTAAGGCTTGGATAAATGATAAAGAAATTATGACAACAAAAAGTGAAAACTTTAAGCCAAACCAAGTTGATAAATATACAGTCCTAATGTGGGTTGAGGGTAATGACCCTGAATGTATCAACGAAATCCTTGGTGGTCATATGAAAATGTCTATGACATTCTCAGTTGAGGATGATAAAGAGACATAATGTCACTAGATTATAATTCAAAATTAATCAAAAACGCTATTAATCTTAGAAATAATCTTACACCACAAGAAAGGCACTTATGGTATGATTATTTATCCAAATATCCTATTCGTTTTCAGAGACAAAAGGTAATAGATAATTACATTGTTGATTTCTATTGTGCTAAAGCTCAGTTAGTAATTGAATTGGACGGCAGTCAACATTATAGAGATGATGAGAAAACAAAGGATGATTTGAGAACAAAGACCCTTGAAAAAATCGGATTGTATGTTTTAAGAATTTCTAACTATGATTTGGATAGAAATTTTAAAGGTGTTTGTACTGAAATAGATAAAATCGTTAAGGTTAGGTTAAAAAGATAATATTGTTTTTCCTTTGTTATGTGTACTTAAAATTAGTACAGACTTAACAAAGGCTCCCTCAGACGAGGGAGCTGTCATTCGTGAATTGCAAAGCAATTCACTCTTAAGGAATGACTGAAGGAGGGAAAAGGTATTAAATAGATGAAACATTGTCTTATGTGCTAAACTGGGAATTACATCTATTGTAATATTTTAAACAAGTTTAAAATATTAACCACTCCTTCCGTCTTTGCATACGCAAAGCCACCTCCCTCAGCGAGGGAGGCTATAAAGTAGGTTCTATTTTTCCCTTTGTTATGAGTGCTAAAGATTAGTGCAGACTTAACAAAGGCTCCCTTTACACAAGGGAGCCTGGATAGTTAGTACATATACTTTACAATGTAGGTTATGTAGGGGCGAACATTGTTCGCCCGTAATGAAAGTTTAATTTAGATAGTATTTTGTCTTATGTGAAAACTTATAGTTAGTACAAACCTATTAAAGTCAAAAAAGTCCATAATGTTCTATTAACCTTAAATGCTGACGAAAGGGATGGGTAGGACATGGAATATAAGTAATTAAACCCCGGCGGTGTTTAAGGGGTAATAAAATTTAGGAGGAAAATCTCTATGAAAACACATCTATTAACAAAGAAGAGAGCTCTTATCTCTTCAGTAGCAATGCTTCTAGTAGCAATTATTGCTCTAGGTACAGCAACATTCGCATGGTTCACAAGAAGTACAGAGGCTTATGCCGATAATATGTATGTAAGAACCACAAAGGTATCTAATTTACTGCTTAACAGTAAATTAAATCAAACATGGAGAACACATGTAGATTATGGCGTTGGTTCAAGTGCTGCTAACCAAAAGCTTATGCCTGTTTCAACAGCTAACGGTACAGACTGGTACTATGCAAGTGCTGAAAAAGGTGATTCTTTTGATGCAAATACTGCTACAAAGTTAACTGAAGCCATTGGTGAAGACGCAAACTATAATGATTATTACTTTGCAGATCAGCTTAACATTAAAAATGCTGGTAAGGCAGTTTGTAATAATGTAACTATTAAAGTAGATGGTCTAACAGGAGATTATTCAAGAATTGCTATTGTGCCTGTAACTCAAGCTGGCGGCCCAACTATTGATCCAATCGGAAAGAAAACATCTTGGAAAGATTACATAATTGATACTCATGGTGTTGCTTATAATGCTGCAAATGGCACTGGTCTTAAGAAATTAGATGAAGATGGAAAAACATATATTGTTGATGAAGCTAATGTTGTATCTGTTACACCATCAACAACAACTGAAATTAATGTTGGTTCAATAGAGCCTGAAAAAGTAAAATACTTTAATGTATTTGTATGGTTCGAAGGTCAGGATGAAGACTGTAAGAATGCAAACTCTGGTCAGAATATTCCAGCACTTAAGTTAACTGTAACTGGTCAGGCAGATGAAACACAGGGATAATTATAATTTTTATTAAAAAATTACATAATTAAGAAATGAAATGGAGACCCGAGTAAATGAAAGTTTTTAAGAAAGTGATAAACATAGTAATTGATGTGCTTGTAGTATTAATACTACTTGTGTCAGCACTAATTTTAACATTATCTTTAGCTTCTCAAGATACCGGGTCTCCTAATTTACTTGGATACACACTAAATGCTATCCAAACAGGTTCAATGGAACCTGAGATTTATGCCGGTGATTTACTAATCGGTAAATCAACTGACATAGACGGAACTTACAACAAAGGTGACATTGTTTTCTTTGAAAGTTCCTACAAAGGGGAAGATGGCATTACCTACAAAATGGTAAAGTGCCATCGAATTGTAAAGACTAAGGACGATAACGGAATTAAGTATTACCTGACAAAAGGTGATAACAATAAGATTTCCGACGCATCTTCTGATGGTTGGCTAAGTGCCGATAAGATTGTGGGCGTTTATCAGACTAATGACTATCAAGGTAAGAAACTTAGTGGCTTTGGTTCTGTAGTTGACTATCTTCAGAGCTTCTGGGGATTCTTCTTCGTAATCGTTCTACCAATGATATTATTCTTTATCTATGAGCTTGTTCGTGTTATCCGTAATGTGATGGCTTATACTAAAGAAAAAGCTATTGTTGCTGCTAAGGAAGCTGCCGAAAATGCAGAGCTTTCAGAAGCACAAAAGCAAAAAGCAATAGAAGAATATTTAGCAAGTCAAAAGGCAAAGGAAGAATCTTCTAAGAATGAAGAAAGCTCTGAAAGCCAAGAATAAAAATTAAAAACTTGCTATAGGTGAAAGTCCACTGTTGCAGAGAATTTTCACTACAATTTAGTTGGCAGTACACTAATGAAAATACTGCATATGAGGGCTAAACCGGAAAGAATTATATGGTTAAGCAAATATGTAAACATAGGCGATAAATCTTTCTAACGGGTCAGCAACGCTGGAAAGATTTGTTGTTTGTTTATGATTGAGGCGATTAGTCATAGGACTAAGGGTAAAACTTTTTTAAGAACAGAAAGAGGAGTAGATTCCTTATGGATACAGTATTCAAATTTTTATATGAATTTCTGGGACAATTCTTTACTTCACTTTGGAGTATTGTAACAGGAATTTTCAAGGGCATTATTGGTATGTTTGATTTTCCGGCATACGGAAAGATTATTAGCGATTACACATCAGAACTTGGAGGTCTTGAGTGGGTAATTGCCATATTTGCAATGATTTTACTTGCAGCTGTCCTTGTATTTTTAGTAATGCTTATTGTTCTATCCTTAAAAAAGTTTTTCCGTTATAAGAAAAAGGTTAAGGATACAGGGGACTTAGTAGCAGAAGTTAATCACCTAACTAAAGAGGTTATGAGACTAAACCTTGAGAAAGATAAGATTCTATCAATGAAGGTTTCTCAGATTGGTCTTAACCCTAACGAAATTTCTGAACTTACAGGGGAAGAAATGGAAGCTCTTAATAATGGTGAAGAAGAAACAACTCAGCGTTTCTACAAGCTATGTCATATTGATGAAGTTTGGGCAGACTATCAGCCACCTGTATATAACAATACGATTACACTTGAACAGTTCTGTGACCAGTTCCGTAACTTTGCTTGTTCAAGACTTGGACTTTATTATGATACTAAGTTGATTAGATACTTTGTTGCTTCATTCGGTAGTAACAGACTTATTATCCTACAAGGTATCTCCGGTACAGGTAAAACTTCCCTTGCTCGTGCATTCGGTAAGTTTGTATGTAACGACTCAATCATCACACCTGTACAGCCATCTTGGAGAGATAGAACTGAACTATTCGGTTACTTCAACGAATTTACTAAGAGATTTAACGAAACAGAACTATTGCGTGCAATGTACGAAGCAAGTTATAACGATAATGTTTATGTTATTGTACTTGATGAAATGAATATCGCCAGAGTTGAATATTACTTTGCTGAAATGTTATCAATTCTAGAAATGCCGGATTGTGATGAATGGGTAATCTCAATGGTTCCAAATGTATGGCCTGATGACCCTAAACACTTTGACCAAGGTAACTTTAAGATACCACCAAATATGTGGTATATCGGTACTGCTAATAACGATGACTCTACTTTTGCTATTGCCGATAAGGTTTACGATAGAGCAATGCCTATTGATATTGATAGTAAGGGTACTCCATTTGATGCACCGGATACTCCACCTGTACAGATTAACTATCATTATCTGGAGAGTCTATTTGACAATGCTAAGAAGCAATATCCTGTTAGCCAAGAACTAATTGATAAACTAAACAAGCTTGATGACTATGTTATTGAACATTTCCGTATTGCTTTTGGTAACAGAATTATGCGTCAGGTAATGTCCTTTACACCATGCTATGTTGCTTGTGGTGGTAAAGAAATTGACGGTCTTGACTATGTCCTAGCAAGAAAAATCTTTAGAAAGTTTGAATCTCTAAACCTATCATATATTAGAGACGAAATTGATGGCCTGGTTGCTTATATGGATCACCTATATGGTAGAGAAAATATGGGCGAAAGTAAGGCTTATCTACATAGACTTCAAAAGCTAGTATAAAAACAATATCACCTCTTCCTTATGGGAGAGGTGGACTTATTGATTAAGATTATTTTACTGAGAATGAGGTGTGTCCTATGGGCAAAAAATATAATAAATTGTATCGTGCATATTATGAATTGCGTGAAACCCTAAAGGATGACTACACCTTTAATTATTATATTGACGGTATGGATAGAGCTGATAACGGTGAGGATGTTCACAGTGGTGAAATCTTCTCTCGTTATATTGATATGGACTGGGTTGAGGCTATTGAATATGCTTTGCCTTATATCCAAAATGCAGTTGATGAAATGCGTAGAACAATTATTTCCGAAGAAGAAGTAGTTAATGTTGCAAAAATCAAGAAGGTAGGTCCAGATACTGTTAAACATTTAGCATCCCATACTAACTTTATTTCAAAAATTGATGAACGTGGTGATGTTATTCCTAACAATCTACTGAATGTTAGAAAAGAAGATACATATAACATTTATGAAAACAGAATGTTGTTTACACTTCTTACTAACATTTCAAGATTTATTTCGGAAAGATTTAGAAAGTTAAGAGAAACTCCGGAAGACTCACTTTATGAAACACATATCCAAAGAGATATTGACTATCATGGTCAGAAGATAAAGTTTAACTTTGACTTTAGAGACGAAAACCATGAAGTTGAAAAAGTAGATAATAATGAAGATGTTGAAAATTTAAGTGACTTTGATAGAGTTGTAAGAATTAGAAAAATTACACAGGGTATTTTAAATTCACAACTTATGAAAGAGTTAGTTGGTACTGAGCCGGTTCGTTCACCACTTACAATGACTAACCTTTTGAAGAAGAACCCTAACTTTAAAGAGGCTGTTCAACTTTGGACATTCCTAGAAAAATACAAAAAACCTGGCTTTGTTGTTGAGAAAAATGCCTTTAACGGTGAAATGAATAAGGACATTAAGCGTGATATTTATGGTCTTATGAGTTTGAACCGCTTTGTAATGGAAATTGAACAAAGCCCTGCATTAAAAGAAGCTCTACACGAAAAGTATTTAGAAGAAAAAGCTGAAGAAGAGGCTCTTGCTGACCAAGGTACTAAGTCTAGAATGGCTTTTGAGAAAAAGCTGAAAGAAGTTCGTCAGGAAGAAATGAACATTAGACTTCAGGAAATTCGTGAAAGAGAAACTGAAATTCATAAATTAAAGGCTACAATTGAACAGTTAAATATGACTCTTGAGCTAAGAGAACAACAAATTGTTGAGCTAACTAATAAGTTGAACTTGGCTTATGAGCAGATTGAAGACCTAAAGAAACAGATTATGGCTCTTGAAGAAGAAATTGAAAAACTCAAGGCTGAAATCGAAAGATTGTTAGGTATCATTGAAGAACAGAAAAAGAAAATTGCCGAACTGGAAGATAAGGTAGAAAAGTTAACTGCTGAACTTGAAAAGGCAAAAGCAGAAATCACAAGACTACTTGAACTTGAAAAACAGTTAAGAGCAGAGATTGATTCTCTAAATAAAGAAATCGAAAAGTTAAACGGTATTATTGCTAAGTTAAAGGAAGATATTGCTGAAAGAGATAGAATTATCGCTAATCAAAAGGCAGAAATTTCTTCTTTGAACAATGAAGTTGAAAACCTTAACAACACTATTGAAATCGAAAGAAAAGAACATAGTGCTGAAATTAGCCGTTTGAACTTAGAACATAAAAATGAAGTTGATACTTTAGTTGCAAATCATAATAATGAAATTGCTTCTATCAACACAAAGCATAGTGAAGAAATTTCTACTATTAATAGCAACCACCAAAATGAAGTTGCTGAAATTAATAGAAAACATAGTGAAAATGTTAATTCTATTAATGCAGAGCATAAAGTAGAAGTAGAAGAAATTAATTCTAAAAATGCTGAAAATATCAACAAGTTAAATGCTGACTTTGACAAGAAAATGGCTAATGAGAAAGTTAAATTCCAAAATGAAATGTCAAAGCAACAGGCAACTTTCCAAAAGGAAAAGGATAGCCTAAATCAGACTAATGAAAAAGAAAGAAAAATTTATGAAGCTAAACTTGTTGTACTAAAAGATGAACAAGAAAAAGAAATTAGCAAGATTAACACTAATCATTCTAAAGAAATAGAAAAGCTACACAGAAGTGCTGCTGATTCCTTAGCAAAGGAAAGAAAGATTCATCAGTCTGAAATTGCTAAGGTTAAAAAGCAGAAAGACAAGGCCTATTCCGAAGAAGAAAAGAAGTTTAATCAAAAGCTAAAAGAAGTTGAAAAAAGACTGGAAAAAGAGTATAATAAAAAAGTTAAAGAAATTAGAGAACAAGAGGCTAAAAAGGTTAAAGCCATTAAGCTAAAAGCTAAGAAGAAAATGTTTACTGCTGAGGAACTAGAGAATATTAAATAACCTAAAAGTAGTGAGGGTAATATGAGTAAAGACCAGGAACTTGTAAAAGTAAAAAGGGATACCAAATCCCTAGTTATGAAAAACTTAATAGTTATGGCTGTGCTTATTATTATCGCACTAACCGGTGTTGTCTCTTGGTTTACAAACAAGTCCGAGGCAACTGCTGATGGTATCAATGTTATCTGCCAAGCACCTGATGGCCTTGAGATTGCAGTAGTAAGACATGATGATAAGAAACAACTTACAGATAAAGATTTTGACAATGGTGGCATAGTTGATTTATCCGATGTTGATAAGTATCCGTTTCTTAAGCAATTAAGTTTGGAAGAACTCACAAGTGACGGTAGATATTTTTATAAGCCCAAAATTACCCAGAGCAGAAGCGGTGCTTTTGTTGACATTACAAGTACAGAACCATGGGTTAATGCTGAAGATGCTTATACTAATTTTAAGAAGGATGATTCTTCATTATCATACTTGTCAGTAGATGTTTATATGAGATCAAAAGGTCAACACACAATTACATTGTCTTCATCAACATCTGTTACTCCACAAGATAAGAATAGACTTATAGGAAATAATATTCTCAATAAAAGTGTTATGGGTGAATTTTCAAAGGACTGCATTGTAGGTGCTGTCAGAGTTTCTACTGTTGTAAAGGATAAGTGCAACATCCTTTGGATTCCTGCACCAAATATTCTTTATAGCGAAACTAAATCCGGTAATGGGGTTCGCACAGACTTAACAGATGGCGAATCATTTACACATGAATATTGGCCAGTTGACCCTAAGAATTTTACAAGGACAGGTGATAAAACTGCTAAAGATGTAATCACTAATACTGAAGGTAATTATACCTTAGGTAAAGATAAGGAATTATTAACTTTGTCTGAAGAGCCAGATGAAGCAGGCTTTCATACAGGAAAGGTAACACTTAACTTGTGGATTGATGGTGAAGATAAGGAAGCTAGACAAGCGTTTGTTGGTGGTAAGTTCTTAGCTGATTTTAAGTTTGGTCTTAACAAATAAATGATAAATTTGAAAGGAAGTGAAATTATGAATAATCAGAAGCATACACCGAAACATGCCGGTGATGTGACAAAGTCGCTGAAAAAAGCTGCATTTTCATATGTTTCACTTTTTCTTATTGTTATGGTGCTTATAGGCACAACAGTTTCTTGGTTTACTGTTCAAGATACTGCAAGCATAAAGTCAGGTGTTATGGTATTTAATTCCGGTTCAGGTCTAAGAGTCAATGACGGTGAAGATATTACAAACCATATTACTATTAATGGCTTTAAATTGGATGAAACATCCAGTGTTGACGGCAGAAATATATTTTTACCAAACGGAAAATTGCAGTCAGGTGTTACAAATAAAATGCTTTACAGAGAAGCAACTGCCGGTGACAAAAACGAAAAATTTATGTATGCTGATTTTAAATTAAAAGGTAATTCAGCCGGTAACATTCCTGTTTATATTAAGAGTTATAAAATTACTGTAGGTAAGGAAGGAGATAGTAATTACGAGGTATATGACGGTTCAACAGAAATCACTTACAGTGATAGTAAAAAGTTAAAACCTAAAGATATTAGTACACATAAGAAATGTCCTTTGAGAATTGCTTTTATTGAAGATAGTCAGGATACTCCAAAGGTAATTGATCCATCAGTTCTTGTTAATGAATCTGCATGGAAATATAATGCAGTTAATTCTGTTGACAGTACCGGTGCTCCAAGCACTACACAATCAACTGCAAATTCTTTTTCACACTATTATTTTGCCAATTCAGTTAGTGGTACACCACTTTTTAATTTAAATGGCTCAACTGCTATCAATGCGTCAATTGTTGCTTGGCTAGAGGGTGCTGATGATGAATTAGGTCAAAGTAAAAGCAATGATTTTGCCGGTTTACCAATATCAATTGATATAGAACTTGAAAGTAATTATGAAGATATGGAAACTGTTACTTTTGTTGATAAAACAAAAGGTGATGCTGTTTCCGATAAAGATAGAGAAATTAATTGGATAGGTAACGGTAACTGCATGGTTACTATGACATATACAGATGTAACAACTACAACTAAAAATTCTGAAGGTGTAGAAGAACATCCTGTTCGTACAGTTGTTATGACTGCAAGCAAGTACAAAGGTGATGATCCAAATAACAATGTTGTTGAATGGACAGCGCCAATACCTAAGGCTGTAATAACAGATATAACTTTTAATAGATATCATTATAGCAAAGATTATGGAACGGATCATAATTGTAAGGAAGAAATCTTTAATGCTTGGTACACTAATGATCGAATTATGGATATGTGGAATGAAGTAAATCCACACTCTGTTGTAACTCTTGATAATGGTGATTTACAAAAGTCAAGACAATTTACTGTCAATGAAGTTAAAAAGAACTCTTTACGATATGTTGCAATAAGAGGTAATGGTTATGGTAAAACCGGAAGTGCTGCACAGAGATTGTCTCCTTGTGTAGGTTATTGGGATATGCCATCAACCCCAACTTCTTCAACAGTTGCCTCAACATCCCCGCCAAAGGAACTTGATGAGTTTAATGTTACTATTAAATTAGATGTTAAAGATAGTCTTAAATTTTCCGGAGATATGTCAGATAATAAGATGAGAGATTACTTGGTACAGGGCCAAAAATTTGAAGTTGTTTTTGAAGATAGCCAGGGAAATAAAACTTACAATGAAATGACAACTGCTCAAGATATTTCTAGCGTATCCTATACAAAAAATAAGGTACCTAAAGGCGCAAAGATTGTAGGATTTAGAATGAATGTTGACAGTAGTCATACATATGAATTAACTGTAGCTGATACGGTTGACGGTAATTTACAAAATTATTATGAGATTAAAGGTACAAAGATTGATGTGAAACCGGTATTTACAACACAAGATGACGGTAAGACTGCTAAACATACCAGTGGTTAATAAATGAGGAGGTGTCACAATTGAATAAAAACGGAAAACATGGAGCAAGATATGGCACTAAAGAAAAAGATACTAAAAAGTTTTTTGGTAGAATTTCTTTTAGAGCATTTGCATTATCTCTTGTGGCACTTATCCAAATTGCATTGTTACTTGTAGGTGCAACATATTCTTGGGTAGAAACAATTTCTTCTATTAAGTTTGATGGTGCTACCGGTCAAATCGGTACAGGTGTTAAGAAGATTGTTAACTTAAATGATGAAAAAAAAGAAGTTTCCCTTGATGATTATTTTGAACAGGTTGGTGGTGATACTCACCTAGCTGCTTGTTCCAGTGCTGATGCTGAAAATTTCTATTTTCCTATAGTTGGTGAAGGTATTACTGGCTATAGACTTGGTACAATTAATGATAAAAATGTTAACTATGTTGACTTTGATTTTCAAATTAATAATACAACTAATTTAGAAAAATCATTCAGATTTCAGGGAGTGCCTAATGTACCGGATAATGTAAGAATTGCAATTTGTGCTGATAATGAACCTCCTAAAATTTTTGCTAATGTAGATAAAACTACTACAAAGACTGTAGTTTATTCTAGAAAAGGTGATAAAAAAGAAATCACAGTAGAACCTTTTAATAAATATACTGCTACTAATAATAATCAAACAATCGATGATACTATTTTTAAAATCGCAGGTAACAGAACTGCAACAGTATATGTAAAACTTTGGTTAGACATAAACTCACCAACTGAGTCAACCGGTGATGATATTACTATTAATAACTTTAAGATTGTTTCCAGAACATCACAAAAGAAAATTTCTGTTGCCCTTGGTAATGGTGTAAAAGGTGGATCTGTAAACATCGACGGTACTGGCGATAAATCAAGTATTATTGCAAATTACGGTGATACTGTTAAGCTAGTTGCAACAGCTAATGACCTAACTTATGAGTTTACCGGTTGGTATGATAATGCCGAATGTACCGGAACTCCTGTAAGTAGAAATGCAACATATAGTATTACTGTTGGTGATGATACATCAGCTAAATATTATGCTAAGTTTGAAAATGTAATAGTAGTTCACTTAAAGAATTCTTGCAATTGGACTGATTTACATATTCATTATTTGGGTGGAGCAAACGTGACCACGTGGCCGGGAGAGCCTTGTATAGAGGAAAGTGGAAATAATAACTGCTATACATATAATATCCCAGGTGATAGCACTGAATTTATATTTAACAACAACGATAAGGGCAGTCAAACTGTTGCTATATCTGTTAAAGATATGAATAAAAATAACAATTATTATGATAATCGCATGGGTGGTTGGTCAAAAAAACCAGAAGATAATACTCATAGAATTATAGTTTCAATTGAAAATAATAACAATTCTTGGGATAATGGAGTATATTGCCATGCATGGAATAGTGTTGGAAATAATTTAACTCATGATGTAGGTAAGTTTGGTAAATCTATGAATTATTATGGTATTAAAGATGGCCATAAAGTATATTATATCGATATAGATAAGAAATATACAGATGTGATTTTCACTAATGGTAATAGTGGTGGTGATAATCAGACGAAAGATGTGAATGTAGGTAATAAGGATGCATCATATAGAATTTGTGAAGATCAAGATACAGATAATAAATATAAATTAAGTGAATGGAAATAAAGCGAGGTGAAATCATGAGAAAAGGAAGAGTAATTGTAATTTTATGTTTATCATTAATATTATGCTTTATGTGTTTAACTACTAACACTTTCTCATGGTTCAACCGAATTGATGAAATTGGTAAAACGAGTGGTAAAACACTTGTCTATAAAGACAAAAAATTAAAACAATCAAGTGGTAAAAATTATGAGGTTACTACTTATAAGCAAGACGGTAGTGGTCAATATCCTAAAGAACCAACTGGCAATACAATAGGTAGTAAGGATGCTCCACTAACTCTTGAACCCGGTGAGAGACAATGTTTCAAAACTCAAATTAAGAGTAATAACGAAACAACACAAAATGTATCATTGTATTTGTCCGGTGTAACAAGTAGTGATTATACTAACACTTATGTTGGTGTAAATAATCCAATGAGAACATATAAGAATGTGGGTACTCTTGAAAGTAAGACTATAAACAACAATGGTAGGAAGAATGTTTATGTTGGTATCTTTTCATCATCTCAAAATTTTGATCTTAATAAATTTAAACTTCATTGGAGTAATTCTGATGGTACAAAAAATGGTGATGTAGATATAAAGGAGGATTTACATAGCGAAGAATATCAAATTATTAATGATTATTGCCGTGTTTATCATGCAGAAGTACCTTGGGATGCTACAGGCGTTAAATTTAAACTAAATGATCAGTATCATGGTGGAAATATTGATATAAATTATCATAACTTTGTTTGCTTGCGACTAAATAATGATGGGAGTTATAGAGAATTCACTGGTCAAAAGGTAGATAATGTAACACCTGCCGGTATAGAATCCTTCTATTCTAAGGCTAGTGTTAATGTAAATGGTACAATTGACTTAACTGCAGCCGGTAATAACTTGGTATACAAATCAAGCGATGAAAGTATAGCAAAAGTCGAAACAGACTCTAATGGTAAAGTAGTGTATGTTCGAGGTGTCAGTGAAGGTGACGCTGAAATAACAGTAACATCTACCGGTACTGTTCATGATAATGACAAAGAGCCTGACACACTAACTTTTACTTGTAAAGTTCATGTTGGGCCTGAAAATGGTAAATTGTCTGAAATTCCTGTAGTTACTAATATGGAAATTTCAAAATATGAAACAGAACAGAATATTTTAACAGTTTATTGGTACATAAAGAACACAGGTTCTGATAGTATTAATGTCTCTGTTGACAAAATCAATGTTACACTATAATCTTATAGTATAAATATTATTTGGTGATAGTGTGAAGAAAGCAGTAAAAGAAAAATCAAAAAAGTATAAAACATTTGTCACAATAAAGAACACCATAGGCTGGTTCTTAGTTGTATTGCTGGGAATTGCAATGGTTATTATTGTGGCAACCAGAATAAATGGAGAAACTCCGACAGTTTTTGGCTATACTATTTTTAGGGTAACAACCGGTAGTATGGAACCGGAACTGCATGTTGGAGATGTTATCCTTGATAAATCAGTAGAAGAAAGTGAAATCAAAGTAGGGGACATAATTTCCTATGATGGCAGTGGTTCACTTGACGGTATGGTTATCACCCACAAAGTTATTAAAGCTCCTTATAAGGATGATAATGGCAACACAATGTTGCAAACTCACGGTGTTGCTAACGATACACCTGACCATCCAATAAAGATAAGCCAAGTTAAAGCGAAATTTGTGGCAAAAATACCATTTGTCAATTCTTTGTATAACTTGTTCTTGTCACCATGGGGTCTGTTAATATTCTTGTTGCTGATTATACTAATCTTTCTTGATGAACTTATTAATTTCATAAGAGTTCTTACAGGTAATGCAAAACCTAAGGCTGATATTAATGATATTATTAAGCGACTTCAAGAGGAAGAAAGATTAGAAAAAGAAAAGAAAAAGTCATTAGAGATTGATGACCCTAAAATGAAAAAGATTGATGATGTTTATAATCATATAGTTAAAGATGATTCGGACGAGAAATAAGCAAAGGCTGTTGCAATGAGGCAACAGCCTTTTGTTATGCCTATAAATCCTCAGATTTAAGCTGTATCAATTGATCAAGTGTTAATATAGTAAATGTATGAATACTTAGTTAAAATCAAAATAGCGAAAAATAAGGATACCAATGATGGTATCCTTATCTAAATATTAGTGCTAAATGTGATGATTAAAAATCGTTTTCCAACTTTTTAATCTCATTTAATAATTCCTTCTCAGGCAAATGCTTATCTATTAGTTTTTCTAATTGAAATACTTTTCTATGGTTTTTCATTTGATTTGCTACAAATACAGTTGTATCTTTTGAATAGTGTTCTATACAGTAGATAACTATATGACAAAACTGACTTAACTTACTTACCATAAATCAATTCATTTTCTTTACTTCTTCAAAAGTATCTACAATGTCCTGACTAGGCTTTTTAGTTAGTAAGCTAACAACAATAATTACGATTAAACCGGCTATGAAAGCAGGTAGTAGTTCATAAATGTTTAAGAATGAAAGTTCAGGGTTAGATGCACCGATAGGAGCAATTAGGTACTTCCATACAAATACCATAGCACCACCTACAAACATACCGGAGAATGCACCGTACTTATTAGCTCTTTTCCAGAACAAAGCACATAGTACAACAGGACCAAATGCTGCACCAAAACCGGCCCAAGCAAATGATACAATTTGGAATACTGATGAGTTAGGGTCCCAAGCCATAATAACTGCTACAACTGAGATTACAAGAAGTGTAAGTCTGGCAATAATCATAGCTGATTTCTCGGAAGTTTTAACCTTAAATAATCCACCAACAATATTTTCAGATACACCGGAAGATGCAGCCAATAGCTGACTGTCAGCAGTACTCATTGTTGATGCCAAGATACCGGCCAAGATAACACCGGCTAATAAAGCAAATACAATACCATTCTTAGAAAGTAGATTTGCAATACTTACAATGATAGTTTCGCTATCTGCTAAGTGTTCAAGAGTACCGTTATTTGTCATAGCAAGACCTACAAAACCAATAAATACTGCAATTGCAAGTGAAATAACAACCCATACAGTTGCAACTCTTCTTGATAGCTTTAACTGCTTACTGTCACCAATAGCCATAAATCTTAGTAAAATATGTGGCATACCAAAGTAACCAAGACCCCAAGCCAGTAGTGAGAAAATTGAAAGTAAGCTAAATGGTGTTGATGTTTTTGTAGCTGCATCAAAGCTTTCTGTTAAGCTAAAGTAACCCGGTAGTGACTGAGCATTAGCAATAACGCTTTCAAAGCCACCGGCAGAATAAATACCAAAGCCAAGAATAACAATTAATGCAACTGTCATAATGATACTTTGCATAAAGTCTGTTGTTGATGCTGCAAGGAAACCACCGATAGTTGTGTAGCCTACAATAACAAGTGCAGAAATAACCATTGCCAAATGGTATTCAAGACCAAATACTGTACTGAATAGCTTACCACAAGCAGCAAAACCGGATGCAGTATATGGAACAAAGAATACAATGATTACTACTGCTGAAATTGCCATAATAACCTTATTCTTTTCACCAAATCTCTTTGAGAAAAACTCCGGAATAGTAATAGCGTCAATCTTTTGGCTATATTTACGAAGTCTTTTAGAAACAATTAGCCAGTTAAAATATGTACCGATAGCAAGGCCTAAAGCTGTCCACACAGCTTCACTGGCACCACTTAGGTATGCAACACCTGGAAGTCCCATAAGTAGCCAAGAACTCATATCAGAGGCCTCAGCACTCATTGCAGTTACAAGTGGACCTAGTTTTCTGCCACCTAAATAAAAGTCATCTACAGAATTGTTTTGTCTAGCACATACAACACCGATTATTAGCACAAGGAAAAGATATGCTACAATGGATATTAATATGCATATGTTGGATGTTGTCATAATACCCCTCCATAATAAAAAGTCTTTATCATTTTATCACATTAAAGTACAGTAGTCAAATAAATAGGGGTATTTTGACTTATAATGTAAGTTCCATTACATAGTCATCCATAATATAACCTTTGCCAATGTCAGTTTGTTCACTTCTTATTGTTTTGTAACCACAATGGTTATACACATCAATTGTGTGCTTATTGTATTTATTTACAGTTAAGTAAACTGATTTTTTCTTTAGCTCTTTTGCCCTTGCGATAACAAAGTTCATCATTTTACTTGCGTAGCCTTTACCTCTATTTTCTAGTGTTAGGTAAAGTTTGCTTAAAAATAACTTTTCTTCTTCCGGATGAACAACAATGAAACCTATGTTTTCATTATCTTTCTGTACGAAATAAAATTCATAGCCACTATTAATTTGCTTATCCATAGCGTCTTTACTAAAGAACATTTCAACCATATAGTCAATTTGTTCTTTCTCAAGAATACAAGGAAAGTACTCGTGCCATACCTTGTCTGCTAGAAGATAAAAAGAATGAATTTCATCATCAGTTTTAACCAATTTGTAATTTAGTTCGTTATTCACAATAAAACCCCTTTATGTGTGATAATACAATTATACAACCAAAACTATTTATACACAATAAAAAAACGCACTAGCAAATGCTAATGCGTTCTATGGTGGGCCAACAGGGATTCGAACCCCGGACCAACCGGTTATGAGCCGGTGGCTCTGACCAACTGAGCTATTGGCCCTAACAGTATTTTTAATTATATCAGTGGTTCTCTAATTTGTCAATAATTAATTGTTTATTTTTTGTGCATTTTTCTGTAAAATTAAGAGTTTTTTCGCAAGAAATTTTACTTTTAAAGGTATGTGAAATTTTTATAAAATGTGATATAATATATACGTAAGAAATATATGAGTAATAAATCGAAATATTAAGAAACTCAGACTGAACAGTGTTATTTGAATGAATGGAGAATGAAAGATGTATCAAGAGGGTGACAAGGTAATCAACAGCAATGGTGTTGCCTGTGTAATTGACAGAATTGAAAGAATGAAGATACCTCATAGCAAGATTAGAAAAAATTACTATGTTATGCACGATATTCAGAAAAGTGATAATGTTTATTACATACCACAAGAAAATGAAGAGAATATGCGTTCACCAATGACTAAGGCAGAGGCAGAGGGATTGATTGACAATATTCCTCAAGTCGATCCTATTGATGTTAAATTTGATAGGTTTAGAGATGAAGCATATAGAAAATGTATGAAAGAGGCTACTCCGGAAGTACTGGTTGCTATGCTAAAGTACTTTGTCGCCAGAAAGAAAAAGCGTCAGAGAGTAGGGAAGAGCCTTTCTGCTATTGATGAAAAGTATATGAGAATTTCATCAAGAAATCTATTTTCGGAACTTTCTTGTTCAATGGATATTTCTGTTGAAGAAGCTGAAAACCTTGTGTATGGTAATTTCTCATAATTGCCCAATCTAATATTAAATTAGGACTATCGTTTGATAGTCCTTTTATTTTTGCATAAAATTATTATATTTGGCTGAAAAGATAACCGAATAAAAATAGATATATAGATATAAAAAATAAGAACCATTCAAACGAACGGTTCTTATTGTCAGGGTTGAGCATAAAAGATGTTTTGGTTGTTTTTTATGGTAGTTTCGAACCAACGAAATATATTTTACGATTATGTTTCGGCACTGAAAGAAAACTCGTTGTACTCTTTGGACGCTTCTTCAAACACTTCAATGATTTTATTGACTTCTACCGGCAATTCTTTTGATTTCTCATTTTCCGGTTTATATATTATTTTTATATTAGCAGGTACATACATAATGCCTGTAAGCGAATCCCAAAGTGCATCTAAATTGCCACCATACCAAGTTGGCAACTCAAGTTTTTCCTGAATTATTTTATGAATTTCACCTAAATACTCACAATGGGAAAAATCTAATATTATATCTTTGATATTTTCATTTGACATATTATAAACTCTCCTATCTATTGGACTTGCACAAAAGTCATATAATGATCATATGTAACAAAAATCAACCTATCATTAGAATATATCAATCTGTGATGATTCCTATATCCAACATTATAATTAATATCTGCTTCATACCATATTCTTCCAGATATTTGTGGAAGATGTCCATTTCTGTTTTTATATACATCCCCACCAATTATCATTCCCGGTGCAACATCATTTCTCCAAAAGTGGGGAAAGGGTAAAAAACATCTACGGTTATGTCTTTAAAAATCACCGGAGATATAACAAAAAAAGCCCGATTTTATCGGACTTTTTTGTGGTTATATCTTTTTTGCACAACCATTATGGTGGGAGATGGTGGATTCGAACCACCGAAGGCGTTGCCAGCAGATTTACAGTCTGTCCCCT
>OIZI01000190.1_pt1 | contig 33145 bp, 42 predicted proteins | sample 1588441 | NCBI WGS metagenome assembly OIZI01 (sample SAMN03283284) | human gut metagenome | biome: human-associated habitat; material: feces | host: Homo sapiens | place: Peru | collected 2012 | reverse complement strand
TTTTCTTGCATCAAAAATATATTATTTTGAAGTGCGTTGCAGTTTCGTAGTTATATGCTGAAGCCAAGAAATGATACAAGGCTGTCGCCTTGCGAGGCTTTTTGGCAAAAGCATAATGATTTTTATGCGAGAAACCAATACTTCCTTATAAACACTCAGCCAAATCTCGGGAGTTAATTTTTTTGCAAAACTAATACTATTTAGTTGTTTATATATTTCTCAATAAAGCTCTCAACAGTATTCCAATACAGCTCCGGCTCAACAGATGACGAAAGTGCGTGTCCTGCTCCGTCAACAGTTAAACATTCCTTCTCACAGCTTGCAGCAGAATACAATTCGCCAAGCATATCATACGGCACAAGCTCATCTTCAGTCCCGTGTATAAACAAAGTCGGAATACGGCTCTTTTTAACCTGCTCAATCGCACTCGCCTGCTTAAAATTATAACCGTCGTAAAGCTTTGAAAGCTCAGATGCGACATTGAGTACGGGAAACCACGGTATGTGCAAAACGTCCGCTTCACGCCTGAACTCATCCCACTCGGACGTATATCCACAGTCGGCAATTATGACCTTGACATTTTCAGGCAAAGGCTCGCCCGACGCCATAAGCACCGTTGCCGCACCCATAGACACGCCGTGGAGGATAATCTTAGCATCCGAATTCCATGATAATATAAGCTTTATCCACTCAATAACGTCCATACGTTCAGGCCAGCCCATACCGATTTTCGTTCCCTCGCTGTCGCCGTGAGCTCGTGCGTCAACCGCCAAAACATTATATCCGAGTGAGTAAAATTTGTTGACAAACCCCGCCATATGCTTTGCCTTACTTGTATATCCGTGACAAACAAGAGCATAATTCGAGCTGTCATTCTTAAATAATTTTCCGTGCAAGCGCAACGAAGCAGGCTTAATATAAATATCCTCCCCCTGCTCATCATACCATTTTTTCATCTCCGGCGTGCCCGTAAGTCCGCTGTATTTTGCACTTGAATCCTCTTCACTGCCGTTTGTATCGGTTACCTTTTGAACAAGGTTATTAAGCTTGCTCATATGTATAGGCGATTTCGTGTTAATAGCGAAATTATAAAAAATCTCCGCCGACGTCACGGTCAATGCCGCAAGTCCGCCTAAAGCGCCTAAAATCACACCTGTATTTTTCTTATTCATAAAAATAATCACACCTGCTTTTTAATTCCATATTATACGACCTTAATTTCAGCCAATATACTTTGATTTTGTAAGCCGCCGCCTATAAGCATACCCCTGTTAATTCCGCAATCGGCGAAATCCCTGCCGTGGCTTAACTGCAAATAAGTATCGTCTATCATCCTGTTGTTTGTTACGTCAATACCTATCCAAATACCGTTGTCATAGACCTCAGCCCAAGCGTGAGTCTCCCCTATGCCCTTTTGTATACCTGCGACATATCGTGCAGGTATGCCGAGTGCTCTTGAAACGGCAATAAAAATATGTGAATAGTCCTGACAAACACCGCAACCAAGCTTTAACGCCTCGTCTGCGGTCGTTTTTATGCTTGTAGCACCGCTTTTGTATTTGAACACATTATGAATTTCCTTCATAATTCGCTGCGCCGTATCAACAGGAGTTGTAACAAAATCCTGTGGTAAGGCATTCAAAAACTCTGTAATAGCATCCCCTACTTTCGTATATTCAGAGGGGTATTTATATATCCCGTTGAGCTTCTCGGGCTGCCTTTTTGAAAGGTCCGACTCCGCAAATCCGTGAACGTTAACTCCGAAATGACGGTGCGGAACGGTTATCCTGTCGGTTAAAACATTATTTCCGAAGCCGTCCTCGGTGTATGTGCGATTATTTGACGGAGAAATATCAACGGTTATTTCTTTTATCTTCTGAAATTCATTGTCAAACGGAATACATCTTAACGAATAGCAATGCTTTAACACATCCGAAGAAAAGCTTATATCCATTTTATAAGTAAATTCAAGCTCTGCCATATTCCACCTCAATACACAACCGTAGTTGTAAACAGCCTTGAAAGCTCATTAAGAATAATATTTTTATCCTCTTCAAACGAGTCTTTTTCAAGAATAATCGAAATTAAGCGATCGGTAGCATCAACATTACATTCAATGCCCACTTTGTAAAGACGGTTTAACAAAATACTGAATTCCTTTTTTACAAGCTCGGGAGGATATGAAAAACGAGTGTATAAATCAAGCCTTTCCACGCTTCTTCCGAATTTCAGTATATTTCTCGAGGTCTCCGATTCAACGTAATCGTCTGCGCTGCCCCAAAAAGCGAAAATATAATCAAAAACCTGCTGAAGCTTCAAGATAGGCGCATTACTGTACTTGTCCTTTTCGAGTGCGTCAACCGCCATTTGAACATAAGACATAGTTTCACTGCTCAGCTCATTACGCATAATTACCGCATTATCATACGCCGCAAGTAAATTATGCATTACGGAATTCGGGTCATTTTCATCAAACAGAAAATTACGGATAAACTCCTGCTTATATGAATATTTATTTGCTATTCCGAGCTTAGAGCAAAAGTCCTCATAGTATTTTTCATCTTTATCAATCATTCTGTCATAATACTCGGTAAAAATTTTCAGGGTTGTGTAAACTCTTTCAATATATCTTCCGAGCCAAAACAGATTATCGGTTGATTTTATCGAGATAATACCCATGTGTCCTTGAAGCCTCCTCCCTGTGAAGAATTAACGACGAGCGAATCGGCAGACTGCGAAAATCTTGTAAGTCCGCTTCTCCAAACCTTGATTTCCTCGCCGTACAAAACAAAAGCTCTTAAATCCGCTTTTCGGTCAACCTGCTTGTTGTCATCCGACAACACCTTTAAGTCTTGAAAATCAATTACCTCTTGTGCTATAAATCTTCGAGGCTCTTTTTTTATCAACTCTCTGAAACGCTCCAAATCGCTTGTAGGCATTGTGTTTCCGAAAGCTACACCGTATCCGCCTGACTCCGAAACATCCTTTATAACGAGTTTTTCAAGGTTTTCAAGCACATATTTTCTGTCATTTTCATAATAAGGAAGATATGTTTGTGCATTTGAAAGTATCGGGTCCTCATGAAGATAATATTCAATCATTTTCGGAACGAAATAGTAAATGCCCTTGTCGTCGGCGACACCGTTACCGGGTGCGTTTACAACAGCCACATTCCCTGCCCTATAAGCATCAATTAAATGCGGAACACCCAACAAAGAATCGGGGTAAAAGGTCATAGGATCGATGTATTCATCGGATATTCTGCGATAAAGCGTACCGACCTTTTTCTTTTCGCCCGAATATTCGCTGTAATAGAGGTAATTGCCCTCTACAAATAAATCCTGCGGCATAGCAAACACAGCACCCGTTTTTTCCGCCAAATAAGAGTGCTCAAAGAATGCGGAATTATATCTTCCAGGGGTCAAAATTACATTTATTCCGTCTGTATTGACGTAATCAAAAACCTCTTTAAGCAAATTTCCGTATGAACGATTATCAAAAACGGAATTGTTCTGAAATGTGTCGGGACTTGCTCTGCGGCAAAGCTCTCTCGCAATCATAGGATAAGAAGCACCCGACGGAATACGCAAATTATCCTCTAAAACATACCATTTCATATCCTTGCCTTGAACAAGGTCAATTCCCGAAATGTGATTAAAAATGTCTTTTTGCGGTCTAATTCCCTCGCATGCCGGTAAAAAGCCGACAGAGGTATATACGAACTCCTCGGGGATTATCCCGTCTCTTATGATAAATTTATTTGAATAAATATCTCTTAAAAAGCAATTGAGAGCCTCAACCCTTTGAATTAGTCCCTTTTCAAGAAAGGCAAACTCATTTTTAGGTATAATCCTCGGAATTGTATCAAACGGGAAAAGACGTTCGTTGAAACGGTTGTTTTTGTAAATTCCGAATTTAACACCGTAACGAGCGAGCAATTCGTTTATAACTTCCTTATGCTCGATAAGTCCATACATTACAAGACCCCCTTATATATGTGATTATAACAATTTTTAAGTGAATTTACAACAAAAAAATCCGCCAAAAGCATTAAAACTTTGACGGATTTTATAAAATTTCAGCTTATAATGATTTATCCTTGAGATAAGAAGCGTCAACTGCACTTGTAACGGTAGCTTCAAAACCATTTTCCTGCAAAGCACATACGCCCTCAATCGTTGTACCGCCGGGCGAGCAAACTCTATCGATAAGTTCCCACGGATGTTCATTGCTTTCAAGGATTTTTTTAGCGCTTCCCAAGACGGCCTGCGCCGCAATTTCAAGTGCCTGCCCTTTTGCAAGTCCGTTTTTAACCCCTGCTCTTGCAAGTGAGTCAATAAACATATATGAATATGCAGGAGAGCAACCGGCAATCGCACTGAAAATCGAAAATTTGTCCTCTTCGATTGAAACGACCTTACCGAAAGAAGAACAGAGCATTTCAACAAGAGCCTTTTGCTCATCATTTACCAAAGCATTACAGCAATATGCCGACATAGCCTCAAGCACAGTTGCGTTTATATTCGGCATAACACGTGCAACAGGCACATTTGAACCGAGCAAGTTGTTTATTTCCGCAACCGATTTTCCTGCGGCGATTGAAATTACAAAAGTGCCTTTGTTATTTATGTTCTTTGAAACCGACGGAAGAAGCGAAGCAAACACATTAGGCTTAACTGCCAAAACAACAGTATCAACGCTGTTTATAAGCTCTAAGGCATCAGCAGCAGCGTTAACGCCCAATTCTGTTTTCAACTTATTGACTTTTTCTTCGTTTATGTCACAAACATAAATATCGTTCGGTGCAAATTTTCCGCTTTTTACAGCACCGCCGACTATTGCTGACGCCATATTACCTGCGCCGATAAAACCAATTTTCATATCATTCACCATCTTTTAACTCGGAAGTACAGTGCGGACATCTTGTAGCCGAAATATCAATTTCCGACTTGCAATAAGGACAAGTCTTTGTCGTCGGCTTTTCCTCTACGGGTGCTTCCTCTTTTTTGAGCTTATTTGAAATACTGTTTATTGATTTAACAAGGAGAAATATGACAAACGCCATTATCAAAAAATTGATAACCGCACCGATAAACGTACCGTAATTGAGCGTTGCTACACCTGCTGCATTTGCTTCTGCCGAAGTTGCATAATCTCCGCTTCCGAGAGCGATAAACCAATTATTAAAATCAATGCCGCCCGTCAAAAGACTGATAACCGGCATAAGAACATCATCAACCAAAGATTTTACAATCGCCTGAAAAGCTCCGCCGATAATAACGCCGACAGCAAGGTCAAGCACATTGCCTCTCATTATAAATTCCCTAAATTCAGCAACAAAGCCGTTCTTTTTGCTCATTTTCATCATCCTCGTTATTTATATTTAAGTATAGCACATACTTTTTTTAATTGTCAAACACCGCTTAAATCAAATTTCGGAATAAAATCGGTCTGTGCCGAAGAACGCTCCTGCATAAAGCCGTTTTCAAAACCCAAGCGTTCAAACTCGTCAATAACCTTTTGATATTCGGCAGTTACAATCCGTCTGTTAAGCTCCTTATATTCGGTTTTTACGTAAGGCACATATTGGCTCATCAGACTTATATATGTATCAATGGGTAAATTATCTTTAATCCAACGTAAAATCTTAATGGATTGGTCAGTATTTTTAGGTAAAACAAGATGGCGGATAATCATTCCTTTTTGCATAATACCGTCTTTGATTACCGATTTTCCTACTTGCCTTTGCATTTCAAGAACAGCCTTTGAAGCCTTTTCAAAGTAATTTTCGGCATTGGAATACTTTTTAGAAACATCGCTATCAAAATATTTCAGGTCAGGTAAGTAAACATCAATAAGACCTTGCAAAGAGCGAATACTCTCAACATCATCATATCCACCCGTGTTATACACAACGGGAACAGACGGCTTGTACTCGCTAAAAACCTCTTTAATAAACGGAACAAAGTGTGTGGGATTGACAAGATTGATTGTATGAGCACCTTGATTTTCAAGTCGTTTAACAATATCTATAAACTCAGATTTTGAAACCTGCTTTCCGAAATTTTCGTGGCTTATTTCATAATTCTGACAAAAGACGCAACGAAGATTGCACCCCGAGAAGAAAATCGCACCCGAGCCTCTTTCTCCGCTTATGACAGGCTCCTCCCAAAGATGAAGCGAAGCCCTCGCAAGAACCGCATTATATGGCATTTTACAAAACCCACGAGAAAATTCGCCGATATTTCGTTCAACATTGCACTTTCTCGGACAAGCATTGCAAATTGGCATTCCCCCACCTCACTTTCGAAAATATTTTAGCATATTTAGCCTAATATTACAAATATTATTTGACAAATCACGTTTGGTTTGATAAAATATTATCCGTTGTGAATAAGGAAGCGTATCGAAGTGGTCATAACGGGGCTGACTCGAAATCTCCTTCGGCAAACGGAAGTAAAACTTCCGAAAAGCCTTTAACCGTGTGGATTTCGGGCATTCGCCCGCCGCAGGCACACCGTGAGTTCTAACAGGAATTCTAATACAACTGAATATTTGCGTTAATCTCGGTTTTCCGAGTTAACATACATGGAGAGGTATCGAAGTGGTCATAACGGGGCTGACTCGAAAACGAATGCCCTTTTTGGAAGCTCACCTCTGAAAAACCTTGATTTTATGGGGCTTTTCAGCTATCATTGAAAAGTAAATATCCCTTAGTTCTCTCCATCAGTTCTCTCCTTTTTCCGAGGTTTTTTTGAGGGCTGATGTGAAGATAAATACACGGAGTGGTATCGAAGTGGTCATAACGGGACTGACTCGAAATCAGTTGTACCTTCGGGTACCGTGGGTTCGAATCCCACCCACTCCGCCAGAAAACTCAGTCTGCAAGCGGTTTTTGCCGTTTGCAGGCTTTTTCTTTTTACTGCACCTTTGGGATTTTTCCGTGAGTTCTCTCCTGAAAATCGATAGTTCTCTCCTAAATTTTCTGAGATTTGAACTCTGGATATGTAGTTGGCGTATCCTTAGTAAAGCGATACGCCGCAGAAGCTATGAAATAACCTCTAATGCACCACTCAGACCGTTTACCATTGCGTCAGCCGATGACAGCTTGGAATTGTAATCCAAATGGGCATATACATTTGCCGTAGTTGAAAAATCGCTGTGTCCGAGCCATTCCTGTATCTGCTTCATAGGAACACCGTTTGCAAGAAGCAGTGAAGCACAACTATGGCGCAGGTCGTGGAAACGAATGTGGCGCAAATTGTTCTTTTCAAGCAGCTTTGGAAATGATGCTGTGAGATAGTGCGGAGAAATCAATGTCCCCATCTCATCTACGCAGATATACTCCAAATACTTTTTGTTGTAGCATCGTCCGCATACTCGTTTGTATTCTTCCTGCTGTTCCTTGAGCTTTAGCAGCTTCTCTTTGAACACAGGAACAAGGGGCAGCGTTCTCATACTCGACTTGGTTTTGGTCGTATCTTGTGCTATCTGGATATGCTTGCCATCAAGATTGCAGGAAGTAACGGTATGTCTAATGGTAATCGTATTGTTTTGAAAATCAATAGCATCCCACTTTAAGCCGAGGGCTTCACTTCGCCTTAGCCCATAAAATGCACCGAGAAAAATCGGTATTTCAATCAGCGTTCCTTTGGCGGCTTCAAATAATGCCTGTACCTCGTTGCTGTCATAGAAACTGCCGATGAACTTATCAGCTTTAGGGCGTTCCACTTTATCCGCAGGATTGACGGAAATAAGGTCAATCTTTACGGCATACTTCAAAGCCCTGTGAATAACAGCGTGATAGTGAATAACCGAATTAGCTTTTACTCGCTTCAACTGCTTCATATAGAAAGCCTGAATGTCTGTTGCCTTCATTTCAGAAAGTGTTATTTCTCTTTCCTTGAAATATGGAATGATAACGCTCTTTGCCATACCTGAGTATGATGCGTATGTGGTAAGTGCGATAGTCGGCTTTGCGATTTCCAACCATTGAAGCAGAAAATCCGAAAACAGCATATCCTCCTGTATGGGTTTGCACTCAGGAACAAAGGTCTGCCTTGTTTCCATCAACATCTTTTCCGCTTTCTTTTTATTGCCCTTGACAGGCAATCCTGTCGGCAACCATTTCGTTTTTCTTTTTCCCGCAGCATCGGGATAGCTCAAAACCATATAAAAATAGCCTTTTTTCTCTTGCAGATGTCCTGCTACCATAAATTAACCTCCTTTGCGTAGCACCGACTTCTGCTGTTGACCATATACATTGTAGCAATTTAAGCTAAAGAAGTCGAATGTGCAAATTCTTTAATTTTCCGCATTTCGCAGACCTAACCTCAAATAAGAAAGAAGATGGGCTTTCGGTACTTTGTACGCTCTGCCCACCTTCAAGTGTTCTATTTTGTTTTCACGAAGTAATTGATAACCTGTTTTTGTGCTAACACCAAGAGCCTTGCTCATTTCATCAACGGTTAAAATATCTGGGTATTCTTTTAAGACTAACGCATATATATCTCCAAAGTTCATAAGCTCCTCCTTTTTTCAACTCCGATACTGATGAGGAGAGGAAATTCAAGTGATTTCAAATACTTCTCATCAAGGTGTGTGAGATGTTCTTTCAAGCGGCTTTTATCAATCGTGCGTAACTGCTCAAAGAGAATGATTGAATTTGCAGGAAGCCCCTCAATTTGCCCCAAATACAAGTGTGTAGGTAATTTCTTCTTTTTGCGTACACGACTTGTTATGGCGGCAATAATGACCGTAGGACTGTGCTTGTTTCCTATATCATTGGAGATAACAAGTACAGGTCGTGTCCCACCTTGCTCCGAGCCGACAACAGGGTTTAAGTCTGCGTAGTAGATGTCACCACGCTTAATTGTTTTATCCATTAGTTTGACCTCCTATCTGGATATAAGCAGGTAAGCTCTGCCTATGTAATCAGCCAAACACAAGGAAGTTTTTAAGGTCGGGAGAGCATAAACAATTCTCTGTTTCCATAGACCGCCTTGTATTTGGCTTTATGATAGAAGCATCTCTATTTGTCCTCAACACCCCAAGATGCAAATGCGTTTCACGCAGGGAAGTCGCCAAACGGTCAGCAGCGAACTGACGCCACGGGAGTTTCACCCCAACTGACGGTCTGCCAGAGCCGCCCTCATTGCCTGCGACGGTTTTATCACGCTCGGACTATGACGGGACGGGAGTACCATTATTCTCTTTGTGGGTTATTGCGAAATCGGGAGCTGCCCGATATTTTGAGTCGGCATTTCTCGCTCTCTGCCTTTCGGCAGGTCGTGGCGTACCGCTGCACACGCTTATGCTCATCACAATCACAAAGAGGAAGTGTTTGACGAATGGGTATTCGGTTGTCAAGGAGCTGTCCCGTTTTCGCCACACAAAGGAAAACAGGCAAAGGTTTTTATCCCTTCACCTGTTTCCACACTTAGAAGCTAAAAGTAGCCCCTAAAATCAAAAATATTTTATTTTTTCTCGGATTTTTTCAATCGCCCTGTCAATGGAGCGTTTGACGGGCATTTTTGAACAGCCCTCTATTTTTCCGATTTGCTCGTAGGTCAAACCATAATCGAAGTAGAGCCTAAATCTTCTCCTTTGCACTTCGGGCAGTTCCATAATAGCTCGGTCAAGCTGTTCACTGCGGATTTTATCATTAACCGCTTCGTCAACAGGCTTCGGCTTATGTAAAGCTCGCCTGCATAGCGTTTCCTCGGTCAGTTCCGATTGCTCCAGATGTCTTTCATCAGACCTCCGCAGATTTCGCTCGCACTTAACAAAGCGGCAAAACTGTGTATAGACCTCATAAGATACTTCCGACTCTCGGAAGATACCTTGTCCATCTATAAAGGCTACAAAGTAGCGTTTTTGACCATTCGTTTCCTCAATGCGAATGGTATAAGGGTTTGTGTTGTCGAACACTTTTGTTTTCCTCCAATCTGAATTTTTTTGAAAAATCCAGATTGTGAGGTGGGGAACGACAGCCCACGCCAGAAACAGGCTTGTCCTGTATTCCAACAAAAAACGACAAAAGAAAATCCGCAAAGGTCGTCAAACCAATGCGGATATAGGCGTTTCTATTTCTATTATGTAGATATTTGGCTTCTACTTTGAGGGTATAATAGTGCCACGCAGAAGCAAGGATTTTTTAACAGATTCTCCTCGCTAATCCGTGTTATGTAGATAACTGCTGCTTCTGATAAGCAGCGAAGTGGCGGTACTTGACCAACACATAAGAAATCCCTCCAAACTCAAACGGGTCTGGAGGGAAAACTGTCTATCGGGCGTGAAGAAACAGCCCACCAAAAAGCACCGTTTTTTTATTCGGTGGGCTTGTTTTTCGTATTTAGGTTCATCTTCGGTTTTAATCTAAACCTTTAACGAGATAAATAGTCCGATTCATCTATTGTTTTAATAATGTAATTCACATCATCATATCGTGAAGAGTTGGATTTCGACCCTAAACTACATATCAAAAATTCTTTTCCGTGTTGCTGATAAAGAACTACTAAATTATAATCATCAGACAAAGAGCCTGTTTTTACCCCCTTAACATTTCCATTATAATAGTCTGATGTTGAGTCAAGAAAAGCATTTGTATTTTTCCACATCTGCGTACTTTCATCAGGCAATGTCGCTTTGTAGGAACTTTTTGAAACAATATCTCTAAACCACTGATATTCCAAAAGGCTTTCTACAACTTTCTTAAGGTCTAATGCGGTTGTTCTCGCTTCCGTATCAAATCCGCTTGGGTCATACAAAACTGTGTCATCATATCCTTGTTCCTGTAGATAATCATTAAGATGCTCCATAAATGCATTGATACGCTCTTGACTGTTTTTTGCCTGCGGCGAAAGAAGTCCTCCACAATAATCTGCAACCACATAAGCTGCATCATTTCCCGATGGCACTAACATAGCCGCAAACAAATTTTGAAGATAATACTCTTTTGTTTTTATGTTTGCCACAGATGAGCCTGACTTGGTTAGTGAAATTGCTTCATAATTTGCAGAAACAATACTATCTAAATCCGCAAGTGTTACTGCATATTTAATAACAAATAATTTAGCCAAACTGGCAGGAAACTGCTGCTCGTTTTCTCGCTTTGATATAAAAACCTCATCATTAGAAAGGTCAACTAATATCAGCGATTTAGCATTGTAGGCATTTTTGAATGGCGTTCCATAGAATACTTCTTCAATTCTATCTATTAAACCGCCAAACTCATTAGTTTTCATTTGCCATATTACAAAGACACTGCTAAATATCATTAGTGCAAGAAAAACTACTGCTCCAACTATCCGAATTTTTTTACTTCTGTATTTTCGTTTCATTTTTCCAAATCACCTCCCTGTATATGTTGCAATTACTCTGCGTAAAGCTATTCATAGTTAAGTTCAATACATTCTCTGAAGCCAGACGGGTCGCCTAATTTCGCTTTATCAATATTTTCACGCAAGTAATTACGAGTCGCATCATCACATCTATCCGTTCCCATATACGGCATATCAAAGGCTTTTTCCAATTCTTCCAATGCTTTTTCTGCTCTGGCAGAGTCGGTACTGTAAGAATTAAGCCATTCTTTCATCCACGAGTATTCCCACAGATTAGAAGCTCTGGTATCACCATATCCTACCTGAAAAGAAGTTCCTGTATCTTCACCTTCCAATTTGTCGGGAAGTGTAACACCATCAGGCCAATTCAATTTCTCAATGGTCGCAAGATATTCTTTCTCAATATGTTCAAAATCAGTAAACCCTCTTGCCTCAGAAGCGGGGGCAGAGGTGGAGTTGGAACAACCGACAAACATCATACATATAGTTAAAGAAAGAACAATACCTACAAAAAGTCTTGTTTTCGAAAAAAATGATTTCATATATATTCCTCCAATTCATAAGATTTTTTATCTAAGTGCCAATGCAGGCTCAAGTTTCGCTGCTTTTAATGCAGGCAACAGTCCACCCAGCAAAGCAACAGTAACAGACGCCACAACAGCAACTACCGCTGAAAAAAATGGATAGGCGGGTGATGCTACCGGCGTATCTGGGGGAAGAAATATTCCTATGCCCTCAACAATAAGTATTGAAAGCAAAATTGACACAATGCAAACAAATATCGAAATGACAAGCTGCGTTCCCAAAACCAAAGCGACTATATTGATACGGGAAGCTCCTATTGCTCGTCGGATTAACAGTTCGTATGTTCGTTGTTCCAAAGAGGACAGACCTATGTTAATTTGTCCTAATACTGAAACAAACAGTAATAAAAACGAGGTTATTAAAAGTCCTAATTGAAGCATAGACAGCACAGAGTCATAAGCATCGCCAATATCGCTTCTCCCAGAGTATTCTATATGTCCGCCTATGGTATCTTGTAAAATGTCATCTAACGAGGAATACATCTGATTTGTTGTAAGACCTTTTGTTAAATGCCAATAAACACTTGCATTTTGTACTTGCCACATATTGGGCAGAAATTCTTCCACAGCCTGAGCATCAAGATAAACAGTAGGAATATCTTTTCCGTCATTTACAGTGCCCGTTACATTAAATGGGGTTAATGAAAGGCTACTATCTGTATTTCCTACTGCATAAGGCGTATTAAAATAGCTTTCCGCCTCTTTATTCACAACCATACAAAGGGATTTTTCTGTTTCCGAATAAGAAAACCAACTTCCCGATGACATAGGCAGATTATAAATTTTGTTATATGCCGTTGTAGTAAGCACCACATCGACAGGCACGACTTTTTTATAAATATCATTTGCTGCACCCTGCAAAGAAGAAACAGATATAATCGGAGCAAATCTTATATTTTCCCGCATATCAAATGTAATGGTAACGCAATCGTCAATTTCTCGAATTTTATAAAAAAATTCTTCCATCTTAATGCTGTCTTGAAAATCTGAATCTGTTATGGAATATGAATAGGTAGGCGTCCAACCATACATCTGTGCATTAACAGAAATTAAATAATCTTTACCAAGTGTACCGACTAAAAAAGAACCAATCATTGCTATAATTCCTACAAGCATAGATATACTTGTTAAGATATTTCGGAGAGGTGAGATACGCAGGTCTTTAAAAATCATTTTTAGCACATCGAAGCCTCCCTTCGTCCATTTCAAAAATCGTATCGCAAGTATTCGCAATATCAGAGTCGTGTGTTACTAACAAGAGCATAATGTTATTTTCACGCACAATCTGGAGTAAGAGTTCCATAATCTGCTGCCCTGTTTTCTTATCTAAAGCACCTGTCGGCTCATCACAAAGTATCGCTTCTGGCGATACCGTAAGAGCACGGGCAATCGCAACTCTTTGTTGTTCACCGCCAGACAAATTAGCAGGATAATCATTTTCTTTATCTTCTAAACCAACACTTTTCAAAAGATTTCGTATTACTTCTTGGCGTTGCTTTCTATCCATATTCTTTTTTGCATAAAGCAACGGAAGTTCGATATTTTCCCAAACTCTTAAATGCTTGATTAAGGAATAGTTTTGAAAAACAAATCCGATATTATTAGCTCGCAGCATAGACAATTCTCTGTCTGTCAAAGCAGATACCGAAACTCCATCGTAAAGATATTCTCCCTTGTAGGAACGGTTCAGCAAACCGATAATAGATATAAGACTTGTCTTTCCAGAACCCGATTTGCCGACAATAGCGTAACTGTTTCCTCTTTTCAATTCTATACTTGCGTTATTTACAGTTACCAAAGTATCGCCGTTGTTTAATTTAACGGCTGCCGTTAAGTTTTTTATTTGGATTAAACTTTCTCCACTACTATCATTCATATTATGAATTACTCCTTGGGTCAAGGTTTGGGGGAACAGAAGAAACAACATCTCCTTCCTCCACGCCCGACAATATCTCTATATACGCTCCGTCCGTCGCTCCTAATGTAACCTCAGTTTGTATTTGCTCTCCGTCTTTTATAACAGTTACCATTCCTTTCCCTTGTCTGCCAGCAATGACCGAAAGCGGTAATAATAATATATTTTCTTTTGTTCCTGCCGTTATAACAACCGTAGCATTTTGTCCTATCTTTACATCAGTATCTTTGTCAATCAAGCATTGTAAAACATTACTTTGTGGAAAAAGGGTGTTTGTCGAACTGCCCTCAGCATATTCTGTCGCTGGTGTTACAACGGCAAGTATATCCGTCGGTCCAACGCCATTGATTACTTGAAATTTTGCTTTTAATGTTGTATTCTCTGGCAGAGTCTTTAAAAAATTTTCTGCTTCAACATTTAGAGCAAAGCCCGTATATCTTACGGTTGCTACGGGATAATTGTTCGGAATAATTTCAGACGAGTTAGTGGCTGAAATAACCGTCCCGTCGACAGGAGATTTTATTTCATTTTCGGATACTTTTCCTATCACACCGCCGGCAGTAATTTTATCTCCGCTTGTAACACAAGTTTCAAAAACTCCTTTTTCAGTAGAAGATAAAACAAAATCCGATGCCTGAATAATCGTTGTTTGAGCTGATACTGTTGGCGTGAGAGCACCACGAGTAACGGTCACTGTTTCACTTGTCTGTATCGTTGAATTTGCTTCGTTATTTTCTCCTGATTGTTTTTCGACAGAGCAGGCAGACAAAATAACTATCATACCCAACACGAATAAAAATGCAAATCTCTTTCGGTATCTTTTCACCGATATACCCCCTTGCTATTTAATTTTTCAAGAGAAAAACAAAAGGCTTTTATCCTGATACAAATAATTGTATCAAAATAAAAGCCTTGTTTTTTATGATTGCCCGTATAAAAAGCCTTTCTTTTACTACGGAATTTCTTACGATTTTCCTACGAAAGCGGAAGTTCGACTATAAACTTAACACATTCATCTTTGCTTTTAGCAGCAATAGTTCCTTTGTGTAGTTCTACAATATGTTTCGCAATGGCAAGTCCAAGTCCTGCACCGCCGTTTGCCATACTTCTTGCTGTATCAACACGGTAGAACTGCTCGAATATTTGCTCTAATTTTTCTTCGGGAATATTAGCTCCACAGTTTTCAAAAACAATAGTAACTTTGTTCGCTCGAAGCTCTGTGGTTATTGTAATCTCTGTATCTGAATAACTGTAAATTGCAGCATTACGCAAAAGGTTGTCAAATACACGCTGCATTTTATTCGCATCACAATGAAGCATTATATCCTTTGCACTATGGAGAACACATTGTAGGTTCTTTTCTTTTAACATAGGATTAAATTCATATATAAGCTGCTCCAACAATCGTGTCAAATTTATATCGCTGTATTTCAGCGTTATGTTTGATAAATTAAATCTTGTGATTTCAAAAAACTCGTTAATTAAGTCCTCAAGCTGTTCAGCCTTATCAAGAGAAATAGAAAGATATTTATTTCTTAACTCCTGCGGTATTTGCTGTTCATCATCACGCAATAGCGTCAAATAACCAATGACAGAGGAAAGCGGCGTTTTCAAATCGTGTGCAAGGTACATAATCAAATCATTTTTACGCTGTTCATTCTCCTGTGCAAGTTTTGCATTATTTTCAGCTTCCTGTTTCAAGTGATTTATTTTAACCGCAATCTCGCTTAACTCTGGAGAAAGTTCAATATAATCACCTGTTTTATCAAATAATCTTCCCGTTGCGGCTTGTAGCTCATAGACATACCCGACAACTTTCTTCAAAAGTTTATAAGTCAAGCACATAATACATATTACCCATATTATGAGTGCTGTCATATAAACATACAGTCCTCTGTAAATCAAATAGTAATGTTCGACATACCTGTCAAGTATCCAAGTAAGCCCTGTATGTAAAACAGCGGTGCATATTACAATAATCACAGAACAAATTGCACTTTGGAAAATGTAGCTTTTGAATAAGGTTATAAGCAGATAATTTTTTTCATTTTTATTCAATTTCATAACCTATCCCCCAAACTGTTTTAATAAATTTTGGCTTTTTGGCTGGCTCATTTAATTTTCCCCTAAGCCGTCCAATATGTGCCATTACTGTGTTGTTGTTATCAAGATATTTTTCTTTCCATACATTTTCAAATAGTTCTTCGGAGGAAATCACTTTTCCTTGATGTTCGCACAAATACCAAAGAATTGAAAACTCAATAAGGGTTAGCGATACCTCTTTCCCAAACAAAGAGCATTTATGAGTATCTTTGTTAATAATCAATCCTCTAATATCATATTCGCTTTTTTGAAAAGGCTGATTTTGTACGGGATTATTATACTTTTGATAACGCCTTAACTGTGTCTTTACTCTTGCAACAACTTCCAAAGGATTAAAGGGCTTTGTAATATAATCATCAGCACCTATCGTAAGCCCCATTATTTTATCCCCGTCTTCAATTTTAGCAGTAAGCATAATAACGGGGAAATAAAACTTTTCTCTGATTTTTTGACAAATACGAAATCCGTCTATATCAGGCAGCATAATATCCAGTATGGCTAAATCAATCTCTGTTTCTTCAATACATTTCAATGCTTCAATACCGCTGTAATATTTATAAACAGTGTAATTGTCGTTTTTCAAGTAGACTTCAAGTAAGTCTGCTATTTCTTTTTCATCATCTACAACTAAAATTTTTTCATTCATCGCCTATACTCCTTTTGTTCTGGTATAGCTCCCGTAATATCGTCAAAATCACACATCTCCATTCTTAAATCGCCCATCAGCAGGCTTTTTCGCATCTTTAGGTATCAGCCAAACATTACTCATTTTAACTGCTCTATCTATCCGATTATCATTACAATATTGCAAAACTCGTCTATCTGAGATACCCCATTTAATGGCAGCTTCTTTCGTGGTAATATAATCCATATCGCACCTCCAATATAATGATATATTATACTTCGTTTATCCGAAGAATACAAGTATGTAAATATGAATTCTTATCTCTTTTAACGAGAAATACTATCTCTACTTATAAGAGATTTCACATCGTTTAATAAGAATCTACATTTCTGTACAATATAAGGGTAGAAGAAACGAGTACAGGTGGTGAGCTTATGGACAAGAAAATCAATAACTTTGACTTCGATTTTATGCCGATAGGACAGGCGATTAAAAAAGCCCGTGAAGCCAAGAAAGTAACCAGAGAACAGTTAGCGGAAATAGTAGATTATTCTGCAAGGCATATTCAGTCGGTAGAAAACGAGGGTCAGCACCCGAGCTTTGAGCTGTTTATTCAACTCATCACAATGTTTGATGTTTCGGTTGCATTGTACGAAACAGGCGTAACCGCAGAATACGGCGACAGGCTCATTACCCTCTCTACCTGCGAATACTCAGCGCAGAACGGCAGGCTTGTGGTGGTCGCAAAAAAGACAGCTTGATTTTGACCGCAAATCTTCTGGGAAAGGAGGTTATCTATGGCTGATATAAAGACCAGAGATGCAGTCAAAGGAACAATTAAGACCATTGACAAGGCTGCGGTAGCTTCCGAGCGTATGAAGTCAGCTTACTCCAAGATAAAAAGCAAGGCGGAACAAGGCTATTACGCCGATGAAAACTCCGCCACCGAATATGCCGCCGATAAGGTTTCAGCAGCATCGGAGCGTATCACGGACGAGGGCGTTCATCAGTTCAACAAGCAAGGTCAAAAAGGGGTAAAAACCACAAAGGATAATGTGGTTAAGGCAAAGGATAAAATATCTGAGCTCAAGCAAAAGCGAGCCGCCAAAACCGCCGAGCAGCGTATGTCTGGAAACAGCGTACAAACCTATCGCAGTACCGTAAGCCGTTCAGCAGATAAGGCGGTCAAAGGCGCACAGCAAACGGAAAAAACCATAAAGCAGACTGCCCGAAGCGGTAAAAAGACAGTGAAAACAGCCGCCAAAGGTACGGTAAAGACTACGCAAAAATCCGTAAAAACCGCACAGGCAACCTCAAAGGCAGCGATAAAAACTGCCGAGCATACCGCCAAAGCAACACAGGCGGCTGCGAAGGCTTCCGTAAAAGCGGCTCAGAGAGCTGCACAGGCAGCAAGAGCCACGGCGAAGGCTACGATTGTTGCCGTGAAAGCGGCGGTCAAAGTTACGATTGCGGCAGTTAAGGCGATTATTGCAGGAACAAAAGCGTTAATTGCGGCGATTGTGGCGGGCGGTTGGGTTGCGGTTGTTGTCATTTTGGTTATCTGCCTTATCGGTCTGCTCGTAAGCTCGGTATTTGGTATTTTCTTTTCGGGTGAGGACTCAGGAAACGGAATGACAATGCAGACCGTGGTTAGAGAAATCAATACCGAATATGACACCCGCCTTGATGAAATCAAAAACGGCACAGCCCACGATGTTTTGGAAATGTCGGGAAGCCGTGCCGTCTGGAAAGAGGTGCTTGCGGTTTACTCGGTCAAGACTACTACCGACCCAGATAATCCGCAGGAAGTAGCGACAATGGACGATAATAAAAAGCAACTTCTGACGGACATCTTCTGGGAGATGAACGAGATAAACTCCCGCACGGAAACCAAGACCGAAACCGTGATAACCGAGAGCGATGACGGACACGGGAATATTGTGCAGACCGAAACCACCGTCACACGGACTTATCTGTATATCACGGTCAGCCACAAGACCGCTGAGGAAATGGCGGATAAGTACGGCTTCAATGCAGACCAGAGGGAACAGCTCTCCGAGCTACTTGCCGAGGAAAACAATTCGCTATGGTCGCAGGTGCTATACGGCATTTCTGGCGGCGACGGCGAGATTGTCAATGTGGCATTGTCGCAGGTCGGAAATATAGGCGGTCAGCCTTATTGGAGTTGGTACGGATTCGAGGGGCGTGTGGAATGGTGTGCCTGCTTTGTATCTTGGTGTGCCAATGAGTGCGGCTATATTGATACAGGCGTTATTCCGAAATTCGCAGGCTGCGTGTTAGGCTCACAATGGTTTATGGACAGAGGTCAATGGCAGGACGGCAGTTTTGAGCCGTCGGCAGGTCATATCATCTTCTTTGATTGGGAGGGCGACGGTGTGACAGACCACGTCGGAATTGTTGAGCGTGCCGAGAACGGAACAGTTTATACCGTTGAGGGCAACTCTGGAGATACCTGCCGACAGAACAGATATGCTATCGGAAGCAGCGTAATTTACGGTTACGGTATCCCTGCCTATTAAAAAAGGGCAAAAGAAAAACCAGAGGATTTTATTCCTCTGGCTCTTTTGCCTTACATAGACCGTTTACGGTTGCTTCGATAACGGAAAGTTCTTTATCGTCCAAATTATCAAGCAGTGTTTCCAAACGCCTGCGGACGGAACTTTTATTTGTTTTCTTATTTGGGAAGATATATTCGTCAAGTCCGATAGCCTGTACTGCACCGTGAATATCTACTATGACATTCCAAATTGTCCCGCCTTTGAACTGTTCTGGAGATTGGGTAATGAGTTGCCATATTTCCGATAGCTTATCGTTCCAAGTCTTGAGTGCGTTCTCCAAGTTTTGCACAATCCAATTATCCGACATTTGACCACCTCCTTAGATAATTGGATAACGGGAGTAAATCCGCAAAGCGGATCTGCTCCCGTTATCTTGTCTTGTGTCAGTTCCTCATCAGCCTGTAATGAGGGTAAGGATTTCTTTTGCAAAAGTAATGACAACGCCGCCTGCAAGGGTCAAGAAACCGTTAGCTCTCTGGGACGGGTCGTGCGATTTAAGGGACAGACCAATCTGCACAATACCAAAGCCAAGCAAAATCATACCGACGGCACGGATTAGACCGAAAATGAAGTCGGACAGATTATTGACTACGGTAAGAGGGTCGCTTGCTGCAAAGGCGGTCACAGATGTGCCGACTACCAAAGCCGTTGCCATAACCGCCACACAGTAAAAACGGAAGCCCTTTTTTACCTTGCCAGACATAGGCAGCTTTACGGTTTCCTTGTTTTCGTTTTTCTTAAAAAGTTTCATAAATAAAAATCCTCCTTTAGATATTAAAGATTTCTTCCAAGTCCTCATTGGAGAGAAGTTCATAGGAAGTGCTGACAGCTTTTACTCTTACGGCGTTCTTCGGAATATCGCTGTCAAACACAAGGGTTGCGACAGCCTGTGTCGGCTCACCGTGGATATACGGCGGTTTACATCCGTCGGTTCGGCAGGGGTTAAAGCTCGTATCTCCATATCAGCGTTCCTCCCGATTTTTCTCTTTTTTCTCTTTTTGCTGCTCCTTGATTTTTGCAAGAGCTTCCTTTGCCCAATCAGGCATACATTCGGGCTTGATTTCTCCTAACACATCGTACCGTTCCCATCTGGATTTTTCGCCTGTGGCAAGGCAAGTACCAAAGACAGCGTTACCTCTGCCGCCTGTTGCTCCATTGCCGCCGTCCGCCAAAACGAGCTGAAAAGCAGGGTGCTGATATTCATACCGTTTCGGCTCTGCATTGATAACGACAACCTTGCCGACAATACTGCTGCTGCGTTTGTCGGGAATACAATGGTCTTTCGTGAACACGGTATTGTCAAAAGCGAATTTGGATAATTCGGATTTGGTTTGCTCTATCTGGGACTGTACTCGCTGAATGAAAATCCCCATAGCTTCCAGATAATCGTCACAACCAACGCTTTCTGTTGCCCACGGCACACCAAACGGATTATGGTAGTCGCAGTAGCTTACAAACATCAAAAGATTTATCGTCTATGATGTTCTGCATTACGGTGGAGAGCGTTATGGGTATATCGTCAGGTCTGTTGTAGCCGAGTGCCATTGTGAGATTTGCCTGTGCATCGGCATCAATGAGCAAGACTTTCTTTCCTTGCTGTACCAGACCTACGCCCAGATTGACCGCCGTGGTCGTTTTACCGACACCGCCTTTCTGATTGGTCAGAGCAATCACTTTGCAATTTGACATTTGTGCGTCCTCCTTTCGCATAAATTTAGCCGCTTTGTCAAGGCGGCTATGTAAAAGAGTGAGAGAACGCAAAAAAGCCGCTTACTCTTAGGTGAATAAGAATAAGCGGCTATGTGTGAAATGCCTTAGATATGTTCAATTTTCATTTTCTTAACAGGAGCATTGACAACATTGAAAATCAGCTCGTCAACGCAGTCCGTGTATCTGCCTTCCTGTATCAGTCTGTTTTTCAGCTCTACAAGGCTATGTATTACCAACTGTCGCTCGTGGCTATCCAGATATGCGTGGTAGGTTTTATCTTTCATAACGAATACCTCCGTTTCATTTTTCATTATAGATATGTTTAAGAAATTACGCCATTGTGTCATCGCTGCCTGTACGCAATTTTCGTATTTGCTCATTAAACCTCTGGTGCTTGACAGACTTCACGGCAATTCCTATGAAATATCTGCTTACAAGGAAATCCAATAGATACTCTTTAGGGATTTGATAACGCTGTTTGATATAAAAGCATTTCAGCTCTTTTTTACCGCACCAGCGACTAACCGAGTTTTTATTGTAGCCCGTAAACCGAGCTACCTGCTCAACCGACATAACATCTGGGTTGTTTTTTAGCAGTCGTTCATAATACTGCCGCATACGGATTAAATCCTCTTGTGTGAACACCTCGTCAAAGGACGGAGCTTTTTTATCTCCGCCTTTTCCTTTGTAAAAGCCGTCTGGAGCTTTGAATAGCTCTGGGTAATCATCTCTGTCTTTCAAATACTGAATAACATCAACCGTCTTGATTTTGAAGCGGCGTGTTTTTTTGCCGCTATCTATGTTCGGCACAAGACCGCTTTCCAATAAAAACAAGCAGGTCTTTTTGCTGATATGACAGATACGGTACATCTGGTCTTTGGTTATGTATTCGGGGTATTGCTGCAAAATCTCGTTGCAATATTTTTCTGTAATCATCACTTACACCTCTTTGCGCTTTTTGGTCAACAGCAGAAGAAAGGTGTAAAAGTTCTCTCCAATAGTATTTTGAGAGTGCCTGAAAAGTAGGCGGGAAAAGGGGTTTTGTTCTCTCCTGAGTTCTCTCCGTTCTCTCTTTTTTGCTTTTTTTGAGCCATTTTTTGCTTCTTAACTGTGGGTTCGAATTTTCCTTGCAGTTGCAGGACTTACGAGCCATAATCCCTTGAATTTACTGTACTTTTCATCATTTTTAACTTCTTATATAAGGCATCAAAAACGGTGATTTACCGCTAAAGTGTGCTGGGAGTAAAACACTCGAAATCAGTTTGCGAGCAATCGCACATGGGTTCGAATCCCATCCTCTCCGCCAACTGAAAACACCATTGAGATTTGAACCCCCAAGTCCAATTTCAATGGTGTTTTAATTATAAAATCATTTGTTTATGCGGCTTTTCAAGGTCGCATCTTTTCTTTTTCATTTGGACTAAAAACAGTTAAATGCAAAAAATTTTGATTTAATATCCAAAGTCGGCATTTATGAACCCATCAGTCTATCCGCACTTATCCTTTTAATCCGCTGATTTCAAGGCATATTCTTCTTCCTTCTGTTTCGGAGTCTTGTATTGGAGTTTTCTGTGCGGACGTTTAGTGTTGTAGAAAATTATGTACTCATCGACGGATTTACGAAAGTCGGTTTCCGAACGATATTTCGTCCGATACAGTTCCTCACGTTTCATGGAAGAAAAGAAAGATTCCATAACTGAATTGTCATATGGCACATGTGCCCTTGAAAAGGACTGTGTTATGTTTAATGAACGAATATAATCATTCATGATCTTGGATCGATAGTTGCTGCCACGGTCGGTATGAAAGGTCAGATTCGAGTCAGGCTGACGCGTTTTAAACCTGTCGATCCATCGTAGAGCTTCTTGCAAAATTCAGAACCGTAAAAAATGTTCATAGCCTCTGTAATTCCGATATTTTTTTCATTTGCACACTCTGCGATTATATCCTGGGTAGCAAGCTCCATAAGCTGCTTTGCCTTAGACATTGTATTCACTTTCCTTTGTCAGGTATTTTAAGGCCCTTTCCGTATGGAATGAATACTGGTCGGTCAGCTTTTTATACTTCATTTCACGAATAAGCGTATCAATTTCTATCATTCCGTTGCTGAATTGTCTGAAAAGCAGTGCTAAATCATCATTTGCAACAGGACCTATGACTATATCGTATTTATTATCGGAATTATTGCCTTCCTCTAAATTCATGCCGTTTCTGTTGTTTATTACAAACCTTGCCCTTTCCTCGGTGGGAGCGGGAAAGCTTTTAATATTTATATTCGAATTGTCGGCATCAATGTCATAAATAAAAGCATTAACAAAGTCAGACGGTTTAACGCCGAAGGAGCGCAGCAAAATATCCTCAAGAATACTTTTACGGCAGCTGCCGATTTCAAGCATTTTACCGGATATTTCACCTTTTACCCTTGAAGATAAAGCGTTATATTCCGCTTTGGTATATGTACCGTTTTTATAGTCCTCTCTTATACGCCCAAGTTCGCAAACAGAACCCTTGAAATCCGAAATCATTTCGGTGGGCGAAAGCTTTGAAAAATCCTTCATTGCTTTCCCGTCAATATTATATTTTTCATATACGGTATTCTTTATTATATTTTCAACAGCGCCCCTGCCTATGCTGTTGGACACACCGGTTTCAAACCCTGTATTAGAATCCGTGCTTTCCTGTTCGGTATCCTGTCCGTCTTCGTATTCATTTTCTTCCGGCGGCAATTCTTCAAATTGATTTTCTTTCTCAACCTCGTCATTCTCAACGACCTCGTTCAATATATCCAATAAATCCGTCATAGTTAAAAACCTCCCATATGTTCTATGTATAACATACGAGAGATTTTTGTATCTTTTCAAGAAAACATTTTCACGACTATTTTCTATCCGCCGACTGCAAATGGAGCGGTCTTAAAGGCACATCCGGTCGATGCGTTTTGCACCACTCGGCGGTGGAATCCGGCGACTCGGAGATCACAACCCGGCAATCGTCCGGTTCCTGCATCAGCATTCGCTCCATGGTATGCGCATGGATATTGCTCTGAATGTCCAGAACGATCTTTTTTATCATTTATCACTGCCTTTTCGAATTAAAACAATTGCCAAAATACCCCCGCCAATCACCACTGCGGCGATAACGGCAGCGATCCACCACGGAAAAGAAAACTTATCGCTCTCCACAGGAGAAGTTTGTTCTGTATCTTTTTCATGGTTTTCTTTAGAATCGGTACTCATGTCTTTATCCGGCTCAACGCTGCTTTTTAGATCATTGTCGCTATCAAGACTCCCGCTGTATTTTACCGGCTCTGTCATAGTTGCCTTACAGACAAGGCAGCAATAGGTCTTTTCGCCATCGACTTCGGGAGTAGGTTCTCTTGTTATTGTTCCCGCATCCCAATTATGTCCGGCAGCAGGAACTTCAGCCCGTTCGGTAACACCGCAATCACATTCCCGAGTCTTAATGCCTGCCTCTGTACAGGTTGGCTTTGTGGTCACCATCCACTCGCCGAAGCTGTGGGTGTGCGCGGAACTGTTTTTGTAAAATTCCACACGGATAAGGCGGCTGTATGTCGGCGCACTCTCTAAACCTCCGACCACATTCCAGGCAGCATAACAGTACCATTTCACTCCCAATTCCTCCGGTACCTTATAGCTGTCTCCCTCTGCGTAGTCAATGGCACGGATCATCGCCATGTTTTCTATATCCGTGACATACCACTGATATTTCAGCGTACCGCCATCGGGCACACTGGCATTAGTGAACAGGGTAATACCGTCACTGCCAATAGGCATATAACAATCCGGCATTTCCCCTTCAATCACGGGCTTCGCCGGGCCCTTTGCACTAACCGTTGCGGCAGCAAATCCCACGAATGCTAATACAAACATAAAAGCAAAAACAAATCTTTTCATATCTGCTCCTCATATGTTTTTTGTTTCCGAATTTCATTAACCCCTTGAGATCTGGAAATCCGTATCATAAAGGCTGTTTCCAATCGGATGATTCAGTAATTTCCCCATCTGCCGAGAAAAGATTTCGGTTTGTTTTCTAATCCTAAAAAATGAAAGATCATTCACTTTTTTCCCAATAGGGATAGTCCGAAAACACAAACTCTCCCGCGGCGTTTTTCTCTGTCGGCAGATCAACATAGAGCTTGTTGCCGTTTGGCGGCATTTTCACAGCAATCACAACTGTAAATTTTCCGCCGCCTTCATCCCGAACGCAGTCCACAGTGCTGTTGTAAGAGGCTTCACCCTTGCGCTTCTTACAAGCTACATAGACATCGCCCTTATATTCAATCAGCTCTTTATCGGCAATAGCACGGTTCAACGTTTTATCGGTAAATTCCTCCGAAAAAACCTTTAAAAATTTTTTGCGTACACTTTCGATCGTGTTTATATAATCATACGGAGGAAACATAGGCACATAATTCTTCCGCTTGAACCGTACAGGCTTCGCACTGCCCGGATACTCGCCCGCAAAATTCAGCTCAGCCAAAGGCTTCTCGCTTCATCTGCCATTTCCCTCGCATCTGCGTAATATAGGACTGTTCCGTCCTCAGGATAAAACGCATACCCGTTTACACCGCGAAGACTTTCAATTATGGCAAGCTTATCGTTTTCATAATTGTTCCAAATCGCAACAGCTTCCTCGGAAACACTTTTCGCATATGAAGCTATTGAATAATTGTCGCGTGCCGTAATAAATCTGACATCTTCGTCCGAAACAAGCCGCCCGACTTCTATTCTTCCCTTATAGGAATCTGACGAATAACCGTATGTATCGTTATCGATTATAAAAAAGGTAAGCTCTCCTCCATCGGTTTTATCAACATAAAACGCCACCTGGTTTTCGGAAAAACTTGCCGTAACGGCACCCACCCAGCTTTCCGGAAGTGTAACCTCATAGGTTCCGTCGGTAAATTTTACCGAGTTTATTCTTTCTGTTGTTATAAGCTTACGAAGCTCTTGAGCAAATGTTGAAAAATTTTTCGGGAAGCTGTTGGTCCCGTTGGCATTCACCTGCGTACCGTCCGCCAATACGGCTTCAAAGCTCATACCGGTTCCGTCAAGCACCTGAGAATCGTAACCGTGAAAGTCTGCCCATTTTTCTATTCTGCAATTACTGAATACTTCACACAGCTTTTGAAAAAGCTTTTCGTCTCCGTCAATTTTGCGGATGGTATCGCGGCATTCAATATTTTCGGAGGTCTTATCATCCCACATTTCCGTGCTGATGTAATACTCTAAATGAACACCGTTCTCCGTTTTGTATCCCTCATAAACACGGCGTTGTGCCGTCATGTCGGTTTGCACCAGCTTAAAGCTTTTGAAATCCATAGGATCCCCTCCGTAATAATCATTATCATTATTACTGTAATTGTTATGCTTTGAAGCGCAAGCGGAAACGGATATTAAAAAGATGAATACCGGCATAAAGCATAAAAGGCGCTTTTTCATTTATTTCTCCTTTCCGAAAGACGCCGAATCACATTCAGCGCCTTTCGGAAAGAAGCTTGCCGCAGCAAGCCTCTCCCGCACAGACTATGACATTTTCGGGAAACCGAGATTGTATGCGCCGCAAGCGTAGAGCTTGCCGTTCTTAAACCAGACATGCAGCACGCTTGCTTTGCTTTTTGCCGCATACCATGAATAAATCTGCGCCTCCCGCTCAGCATCGTAACGGTACTCCGAAGGATCCACACCGATATGTGCAATCACATCATCAAGGGTAAAATTCGCCTGTTCTGCGGCAAAGAAATAGTTCAATTCTCCGAAATATTCCTTGAAAGTCTCTTTCAAAACCGATTCATCGGCGCGATTTTCGCTTACCGTCTGCGATTCTGTTGATTCCAGGTTGAGGTTATAGGGATTATCAACATTCATTGTATCACCTTCACCGTTGTAAACAGTCGGGTCAGACTCTTTCCAGAAGGATCATTCCGTAGCTATACAGCAGACAGCCGTCCTCGGTGACCGGAATCTCCGCAAAGGAGTCAACCTTCTCCCCGAAAACCTCACCATCGATCTTCGTGTCATAGTAGATCTTTCCGTTTTCTTCCTTCCATACCGTGCTTTCAACGGCGGCATAGCCGTCCTCGCGGACGACCGCCCCGTGCTTGGCAGCCTCCTCGCGCATTTCCTCCGGCACAAACATGAGCGTATTGAGCACACCGTCCTCGGCAAACTCCGTCCGGTACTGCATCATTTCGGCGGCACCCTCAAATCTCTCATCCGTCGGCGGGTTATCGGGTGTAAAAACCTTCTCTCCGTCCGGTGTAGGCACACGGACTTCCTTTACTTTCCAAATTCCGCGAATATCCATCTTCTTTCCTCCTTACCCTGATTCGGTATATTTCGAAAATATGCTTAATCCGGCAAACCGGATTCCCGGGTATAAATACTTTATGCGATATGTTCCTTTTTGTTGAACACGGCACCGATAATGTAAAGAACCGGCAGAACAAGACCGAGGATCAGAGAAAATGCACTGAAAGAACCTCCGCCGACAGAGTTCAGTATGGTGCCCGCAACGCTAAGTACTGCTACAATGATACCCCACACAATGCAGCTTCCTGCTTTCTCCGGCTTCTTGCAGTTGGCTACACCGATAATTCCGGCAACCAATTCTGCAACCGCACTGACAATCATCAATATAACGGATGTATAAAGCAACGCCGATGAAACGGCTCCGTCGCTGATTAACACAAGGGCGGCGACGCCAAGTGCCGCAACGATGCCCAGGATAACCGAAATTGCTCCGCCGATGATCATCAAAATGCCTGTTACTTTCAAGAAGCCCGCACCTTTAGCTTTTTTTGATTCCATTGTTAAACCCTCCATAACAACTTATATTTGAAACGGCCGATCAACCGTTTCTTGATGTAATCAGGTACACCTTTATGAGTTTTCCGAATGTGCTTTTTTTCGCTTAAGCCCACGGATCGGCTGACTTCGGTGTACGCACGCCGGTCAGCAGATACTGCTCCCACAAAAACCACTTGCCGTCGCTGCCGCGCTGCCGCATCTTAATGGGACGGGGATCGTCCGCACCGCCGCAGGGAATAAACAGCTTCATATAGCCCTGCTCCTCGCCGGACACGTGATTGCTTTCAACGACAATTGTATACGGCTCGGTAGGGGTGTAGTTGTTTTCCGGTGTGGAGCCGGAGAAATACGTGAAGGGCAGATAGGTCTTCCCGTCGCGGAAACGGTCGTTAAGGAAGGAAATTTCCTGTCCGTTCAGCGGACGGGGTCCCCGCAGCCAATTCAGCATCTCGGTACCGATGTTCTTATCCGCCGCGTATGCACAGAGGGCAAGAACCGTAAGTGCTGCCGTTTTAAACGGCGTGTCAAGACTTGCCTCGGGTAGCGCCTGCATTTCGGCAAGGCTTTCCGGCAGTGACGAGAAGGTGAAGGTCTCCCGCTTGTTGCCGATGGATTGTGCGGCGGTGCTCACCGCCTGCTGGGCTGTGCTTTTCAGTTTGTCAAAGATACTCATGGGTCATCTCTCCTTTATATAATTTTTTATTGCTGCTTTTTCTTGCGGGCGAAGCTGGCATTAGAATTTGCCTCCTCCGCCACCATGGGACGATCCGGAAGAAGACGTGTGCGTGCTGCTCCCTCCGCCTGAATCGCTGTCTTTCGGTTTCGCAGTGCGTGTGACAGTGTTATACAGGAACATATCCCGGCTCTCGGTGATGTTCATGCTGCCTGCTTTCATATAACTGTTCGCCGCCGGCTGGAAACGGACCGTTTTCAGCTTACCCTTCATAGCGCCCACCGTGATAAAAGACAGAATAAAGCCGGCTATGATCGCCACCAGTATCCAGCCCGGTTTCATAGGCTCTTTAGGCATATTACCGGAATCGTATGGCTTTCCGGTTCTTGCTTTTGTAATAAAATCGTCGCAAAGCTCGGCAAAGGTATTAAAAGCGTCAGCATAATCGCCATCCGACAGATGCTCCTTTATCTTATCTCCGATATATTGAATCCCCGCATCTGTGAATGCCGTGATGCCGTAGCCGGTGGTGGATATGTACCAGTCACGATCCTCCATGCTGATGAGCAGCAGCAGACCGTCCCTGTTGTTGCCGTAACCGTAGCCGTTATAATCGTAGGTGTCATCGGCATAGTCGGCGGGCGTAGCTCCGTTCAGTGTTTTCACTGTCACGATGACGATATCCATCTTCTGACGGACGCGAATTTCCTCAAGCTTTTTCCGCAGTGCCATCTCCTCGCTGGCGGACAACAGATCGGCATCATCTGCGACCCGATCCTTATCACCCGCAAAACCAGTGGTGCCCTCGGCAAAGGTAGGAACTGTCACACACAGACAGAGCACAAGAGCAAGCAGAACTGTCCATATTTTCTTTTTCATTCTGTTTCCTCCTTAAAATAGCCCGATCAGGTGCAGAAGCCACGCCACGCCATAGGCAGCAACGCTGTATATCGCCGCCAACAGGAATGTCCAGCGCGCTGCCGCAGCTTTATCCACCGGCAGATCGCCGACGAATTTCCCGGTCTGTCCGTTCATGGCAAAGGTGTATTGGTTGCCGTTCCACGTTGTGTTGAGCAACCACACGGGATACAGCGCATAACGTGCCTTACCGCCGCTGAACTGCACACTGCTGTATTCCGTCGTGACTGTGGTATATCCCTGCACCGTTCCGGCAAAGGTATCCTCGGTAGAGCGCTTGACGCGTTTGTTGGCACGGTCAATACTCGCCTCGGCAGTTACATCGTATTTATCCGCCAGATACCCTGCAAGATACGCTGTCTGAAAGTCCACCGCCTCGGAAAAATCGTATGGTTCAATAGATTCCATCAGGTCATCCGCCATTTTTGACGAGCCGTCCACCGGGACATGCTCAAAGCCGATGCTGCCGCCGCGATGCGCCATATAATGGCTTGTTTCCGTATAATTGTAGTCGCTGTCACTCCAGGTGCGCACGCGGGTGGCGCGATAGCGAATCTGCGCATCCACATCGGTATCGAAAAGCCAGAAAGGAACATAAATTCCCTTGATCTCGTCGATGTGGTTCTGATCCTTGAAAATCTTAGGCAGCAGCCGTTTCCCGGTCAGATGCTTCATCAGCCCCGCCTTTGCCGCCTTTTTATCCAGCTTGAACGGAATGACAAGATCCGGCTTGAGAGCACCTGAGAACTGACCCATCATCACCACGGGATTGCCGCAGAAGGGGCAGGCGGTAGCCGCCAGGTTGGCGTCGCCGACGATCTCGCCGCCGCAGGACTTGCACACATAGGAGCGCAGGCCATCGGTTTCTCCCTCCTGCCAGTCTCCTCCGGCAGCGGTTTCCCATTCCATATTGTCATTTTTTTCGCCCTGCAACTCGGCGTCGTAGCTTGCCAGCGCCTCCATTTCAAACTCAGTGTCGCAAAAAGGACACTTCATCTTCTGGAGCGTGCTGTCAAAGGCTATCGCGCCGCCGCAGCAGGGGCATTTATACTCCTGCAAGGTTTGCATGAAAAGATCTCCTCTCTTAAAGAATTTCAACCGTTAAACGCCGCAAGGGCCGCATCTGCTTTCTGGATCCACTCGGTACGGTCGCCGTAGATTGCGGCATCCAGGGAGTCGATCGCCTGCGCCGCCTTGTCCCCGGCATCGGCTTCTCCCTTTACCGCGGCAGAAAACCCTGACGCTATATCCTTAACCGCAGTCATCTGCTGCTTCCAAACATTTGAGGCGTTGCCGAGTGTATTCTGTATGCCGAACAGCGTGTCGAAATATTTTTTAAGCTTTTCGAAATCCTTAAAATTATTCATAGGGAGAACAAGCTCGGAAAGGCCCTGCGTATTGGTAAAGCTGAGCCTCGCAAAAGACTTTTTCTCGGTCTTATCGCCGTTTTTAACGAGCCGCTCCTCATACTCATAGCTGCGCAGGTCGGCGATGCGGTACACGCAGGCACGGGTGGTCTTGCCAAACATCATAAACTTGTAATCGTTCTGGATATACGCCATCAGACCGATATCCTCCGCCACATAGAGATAGGTGCCGAAGCGCTTCAGTTTTTTGCTCTTATCCTTTGTTTTCTCCCGCGGAATGAAATAGTGCTCCCACAGCTTGGTGCCGCGCTCCACCTGTGCAAGATGCGCCTTAACACCCGGAAGATTGCTGTGCACATAGTCATATACCTTGAAGCCCTTTTTTCTGCAATTCTTGCGGCATATACAGTTGCCGTCCGACAGCTTTTGGGTTTGGATCAGATTGATATCCGCACCACAGATAGCGCATTGATTAGCCATAATTCTCCTCCTTTTTCCGACATCGTCGGTTTGTTTTTCAGTTTTCCTGCTTTGGCAGGATGCTGTTCAGCTCGTTGCTGTATCCGGCGAAGTGTCTGCTGAACTTTCAGCCGCCTCATAATACCTGTCGGCAAGCGCATAGAGATAGTTGAGCGCCCTGTCACCGAGCATTGTTTCCTTCTCTATCGTGTTTCCGTCAGAGAAGGTCATTCCTAAGCTGCGCGCCGGTGCATCGGAGCTTCTAAAAATCCGTATCGGATTACGATGCTTGTAAAGCTTTTTTATTTCGCCGTCCTCACAGAGGATACGCAGGAAGCCCTCCGCATCCTCTGCCGTTATCGGGAAGGAGCCGAACGAGGTGTAATGATCCTTCTGACTTCCCACAAGACAGTCTGCAGAGAATAACCAGCCGTCTTTTTCTTTTTTCAGGGCGAAGGAATACACGGGGTTCCTTTCCGTGCCGTAATAAGCGGTATTGATCAAGACGACATCATCGGAAGTGTATTTTTTACCTCCTCCGCAGCCGAAAAGCCCGAAAACCGGCAAGAGAGCAAACACAACCGTCACGACCTTACATATGGTGTGCTTCATTGTCTTATTGAAGCGGTCTGCCGCACTCCGGGCAGAATTTCGGCAGGCTCTGCCCATTTGCCGGTCTCCAACCGCAATTGGAACAACAGGAACACGCTACGGGTTTTACAGCGCCGCAGTTTGCGCAGAATTTTCCGCTGTTTTGTGCGCCGCAGGACGGGCATGCCCATGTCTCACCGCCCATTGCATTAGGCGTGGGAGCGGGTCTTTCCGGGCGGAAGTCCTCGTTATCCACCCGATTCATCGTGCCGCTGCCGTCCCAAACCCGGTTTCTGTTATCCCGGCGCATCAAAATATCCGCAAGCTCGTGCATCCTCTGCTCATATTGACGGTACAGATCAGTATAGGGGCTGTCGGGGCGGTTGCCGTCGCTCAGCTCCAGCTCGATCTCGTCAAACCACGGGGAATCCACTCGAATCGTCACATTAAACTCATAGTCGCAGGCATAGCGGGGCGGTACATAGCTCTTCTTATTTCCCTCGGAGTCCTCGTAAAAGATCTCCTCCTTGTTTTCCCGGATATCCGTATTCACCCCCAGCACCTGGGAAAACGCAATGAGGTCGGGGTTGCTGCTGCGCCAGTTGGAGACTCCGGTAACGATGAACCGCTCTCCTATAGGATCGATGTATACCTTTTTGCTCCCGTCAAAGGTGATCGACGGGGAAAAATCAGCAAGTTTCTTTTCGTTTTCCGCACGGTAAGCAAGCTGACGCTTGATGTCCTCCACGGTCGAGTTCCGCCGTTCGCTGAAAAACGGCGAGAGCTTTCTTGCGCAGTCCTTACAGAGATTCCCGTCCTCCAGCTTGCGGTTTCCGAGAAGTCCGATTTTCTCACCGCAGATGTCGCAGTATTTTTTGTCAAACAGTCCCATAATGTGATCCTCCGTCTATAATTTATTTTTTTGTACGATCCATTTTGCATTGTTGACCTGTAAGCCGAACCCACAGAACGAACAGCAGTGGTTTTCATCAGGCATAAAATTGGCGCCGCAGGACGGGCAATCCTTTTCGGTAAAGAACTCGCCGTCCGCTTTTCGCTTTTCGGGATATCTTGCCCTTTGCATGATCAATCTCTTTTTAAAATTTTCTGTATACGGCTTTTGATTTTCGGGAAGAAAGGTTTTTGTTCCGAAAATGTCAGCCGTAACGGTTGTTGTTTCTTCTGTGTGGGCAACTTTTAAAAGCTTAATTGTACCAACGCTGAAATCAAGCAGGTCTTCGTCGTTTTCATTTTCCCAAAAATATTCGTTTAAGCAGGCTCTGAGAAAATTCTCGGAATATCTTACGATTTTTCCGGCAAGCCTTTCTTGCTTGATTTTCCCGCAGATGATCGGTGTGATGATTCCTCCGAAAGCCAGAACCGCTGCGCCAACACCGGCCGCAAGGGAAATCTCGGTGTCCTCGATTAAATATAAGCACAGAAAGACAC
>OIZI01000187.1_pt1 | contig 33393 bp, 34 predicted proteins | sample 1588441 | NCBI WGS metagenome assembly OIZI01 (sample SAMN03283284) | human gut metagenome | biome: human-associated habitat; material: feces | host: Homo sapiens | place: Peru | collected 2012 | reverse complement strand
GTCATCGGTCACGCCGAGCTCGCGGATGACCTGCACCACGATGATGCCGAAGGCAAGGCTTGCCAGCGCGTCCATCGTGTTGTAGCCCTCAAGGAAGCCGGCAAAAAACGCATTGTCGGCATATGCCTCCTGCGGCACGGCATCGGCAATGCTGCCGGCGGGACGGATCAGCGCCGTTACCGTCAGGATGCCGAGGAACAGCAAAAAGCACGGATTGAGGATCCTGCCGACGTTGGTGAGAATTCTCCCCGGGAACAGCGAGAAAAGCAGCACCGCGACAAAGAACAAAACGGAAAACAGCAGCAGATAGAGCTGCACATTCGCGCTCTCCGGCAAAAGCTGCTCCAGTCCCACCGTGAACGACACGGTGGCGCAGCGCGGGATCGCGAAGAAAGGCCCGATGGTCAGATACAGCGCACAGGTGAAGAACATGGCATACGGCCGTCCCACCTTGCTGCTCAGATCAAAAAGACCGCTGCTGCGGCTGATGCCGAGCGCCGCCACGCCGAGCAGCGGCAGACCGACGCCGGTGATGAGCAGACCGCAGATGGCGGGAAGCAGCTGTGCCCCCGCAAGCTGTCCCATCCGCACGGGAAAGATGAGGTTGCCCGCGCCGAAAAACAAGCCAAACAGCATGCTGGCGATCGAGACATATTCCCTCACAGTCAAATGTTTTTTCATGAAACTCCTCTTTTCACCCCAAATTCCCGCAGCGCGGGATACTTCATCATATCATATTTTCTATATAATGACAAGTCCCAAATTTTTCGAAAATTTTTCGATGGCAAACCGCTTGTCAGCCGAAAAGCGCTATGGTATACTGACTTTGTCATCATGACAAAAGGAGGAAACAGCATGGAAACCTTGAAATTTGACATGCAAAAAGACTGCGGCACTTTCAAACCCCTCAACGCCACCAACGGAGGCCCGCGCCACAAGCGGCACACCAACGATCAGTGGATCACCAACTTTGAGGACTACAAAAAGGCCCGCATCCCCTATTCCCGCAACCACGATGCCAACCTGGCCCGCAGCACCTACGGCGGCCCGTTCACGGTGGACATCTCTGTTATTTTTCCGAACTTTGACGCCGATCCCGAGGATCCCGCGTCCTATGACTTTGCCTGCACCGACGAGTCCATCCTCGTCGCACTCGACGCCGGCACCGAGACCTTCTACCGTCTCGGTCAATCCATCGAGCATCAGGTCAAAAAGCACGACACACGCCCGCCCAAGGATTTCAAAAAGTGGGCGGTCATCTGTGAGCACGTCATCCGTCATGTGAACGGCGATTTTGCCGACGGATTGAACCTCAATCTCAAATATTGGGAGATCTGGAACGAGCCGGATCTCGATCTGTACAGCCCGACAGAGTTAAAAAAGACCTGGGGCGGCACGGCGGAGCAGTTCTATGATTTCTTTGAGATTGCCGCCAACCACCTCAAGGGCTGCTTCCCCGAGCTCAAGATCGGCGGCCCTGCGTCCTGCGGCTGTGAGGAGTGGGAGCTGGCGTTTTTGCAGGAGATGCACAAGCGGAATGTGCCGCTTGATTTCTTCTCGTGGCACATCTATGCCGTCGAGCCGACGCACATCATCGAGCGCAGCGAGCGCGTGCGCAAAATGATGGTCGACAACGGCTATGAAAAGGCAGAAAGCATCTGCAACGAATGGAACTATGTCAAGGGCTGGACGGCGGACTATCTGTATTCCATTGAGACCATCGGCTCGATCAAGGGCGCGGCGTTTGTGCTCGCCACCATGTGTGCGGCGCAAAAGAGCAGCATCGACATGCTGATGTACTATGACACCCGTCCGTCCGTGTTCAGCGGCGCGTTTGACTATTACACCGCGCGGCCGAAGAAGCCGTATTATGCGCTGTATTGGTACGGCATGTTCTATGACTGCGTCAAAGAAGTGCGCTGCAAGGAGTCCATCCCCGGCATCTACACGCTGTGCGGCGTGGATAAAAACGGCAAGCGCATGGCGGTCATCACGCACTATTCCAACAACGACGGCACGCGGGCGCAGGATGTTGCCCTCGATCTCGGCGCGCCGGGCGAATATGACATCTACCGCCTCGACAGGACCACCGACGGACAGTTTGTGAAGACCGTCAGCGATCTTTCCTTCTCCCTGCCGATCTATACCAGCCTGCTGATTAAGGAAAAATAATGATACCTTCAACACCCCTCACCCGTCGCTTGCGCGAGGGGAGCACCCCTCTGTGAAAAGAGGGGTGCCGAAGTGGCAAAAGAGGAACGGCGGCGTCTCCAAAGAGACGCCGCCGTTATTTCATTTCTCTTCTTCTTTTTTCTCACGGTGCACGACCTCGCGCGCAATGTAGATCGGGCGGTTCTTGCCCTGCATATAGGTGCGCGCCAGATATTCGCCCATGACGCCGAGCACCATCAGCTGGATGCCGCCGAGCAGCAAAATCAGCACCACCGGCGTCGCATAGCCGGGAATGGTGATGGACGAGGTCAGCTTTTGGATGATGACCACGATCATGTAAATGAGCGACAGCGCCGCAAAGAATGCACCGATGAACGTCGCCAGCCGCAGCGGCGCAGTGGTGAAGGAGATGAAGCCCTCGACCGCATATTTGATGAGCTTGCCGACCGTCCACTTGCTCTCGCCCGCGTGGCGCGCCTCGGCGTGATATTCCATATAATAGGTGTTGAATCCCACCCAGGAGAAAAGCCCCTTGGAAAAGCGATAGTATTCCGGCATGGACAGCAGCGCATCCACAACCGGCCGCCGCAGCGTGCGGAAATCCGACGCGCCGCTGTGGAACTCCACCTCGCACGCCTTGTTGATGATCTTATAAAACAGCCGCTTTGTCGCGGACATGCCCCTGCCTTCCAGCCGCTGCCCCTGATAGGCAGCCACCGCGTCATACTGCGGATTTTCCCGCAGCACCCGCAGCATCTCCGCGACGACCTCAGGGCGCTGCTGCAGATCGGCGTCGATGACGGTGACGAAATCACCGTCGGCATGCTGCAGACCGGCATACACCGCCGCTTCCTTGCCGAAGTTGCGGGAAAACGAGACAAACGACACCCTGTCGGGATACCGCTCGTGCAGCGCATGCAGCCGCGCCGCGGTCTCATCCTTGCTGCCGTCGTTGACAAACACCACGTCATAGTCCTCGGGCAGGTCGGCAAACGCCGCGATCGCCGCTTCCATGAACGGCTCGACGTTGTCCTGTTCGTTAAAGCAGGGAACCACCAATGTCACTTTCTGCGCCATTTGCAAAACTCCTTATGTTGCTTGCTTCCCCCGCACCCGCTGCTTGGCGGTTTTTCGGACATACATCTCCTTGTCGGCGCGGGCAATCAGCTCCTGCAGCGTTTCTGTCTCACTGCCCCTGTACTCCGCAAGACCGATGCTCACGGAAACCGGGCAGGCGACGGGGCTGCTTGCCAGCCGCTGCTGCAGCAGCTGATAAAATACCGTGGTGACCGCCAAAGCATCCTCGCTGTCGGACAGCACCTGCACCATTGCGAACTCGTCGCCGCCGTAGCGGGCGCAAAAGCCCTTGCTGTGCGCACACATATCCTTGAGGATGCCCGCAATCAGCCGCAATACGCGGTCGCCCTCGTCATGACCGTAGGTGTCGTTGATCTCCTTGAAGGCGTCGATGTCCATGAACAGGAAACAGAGCCTTTCACCTTTTTTGAGATTTTCCGCGCGGGACGTCAGATACAAAAGCAGCTGCCGCCGATCGCTGATGCCGGTGACGGGATCCTGGGACACCATGCGCTTTAATGTGCGGATGTATAATAGTAAAAACGAAACGGTCGCGCCTGCCGTGATGAGCGGCACCTGGGGCAGGAAGATCTGAAAAACCGTCGCAATGAGCAGCGGCGTGGAAAAGATCGCAACCGCGAAAAAGTCGCCGCGCTGGGAATAGTCGCGCGGGCGCAGCGCCAAAAAGAACGATTTTGCCGTGGAATGCAGCAGATAGCTGCCCGCGACCAGCAGCTGCACGGGATACAGCGGGCCGCGGCAGTGCACGTTGTTTTCGTCAAGATAGAAGATCCAGCCGGTGAAGATCGAGCAAAGCAGCAGCACCGTCAGCGCCAGCATCGGCAGGCTGCAGAGAAACACGCGTTTTTTTCGGCGCAGCCAATGCTTTTCAAACGACTCCTGGGCATACAAAAACGCAAAATAGCACATCCCGCAAAGCGAGAAGAAATAGAAAAAATTGAGCACAAGCAGCACAAAGCGCGGCAAAGCCGTGCTGCCGCCGACGAAGCACCACAGCGAATCAAGAAGCGCCGACGCCGCCATGAACCACGTCATCGCCACAAACATGCGGTTGCGCATGGAACGGTCATAGCCGAACGACATCGCGTTCACGGCGATGATCGCCAAAAGAACAATACAAATAACATTCACTTCTACATAAAGCACGGTGGTCATGTGCGTTTTCCTCCCTACACATTCGTATTTTTCCTGTCACCTTATGCTTTACAGCCGTAAAAAGGGTGTCGGAGTTTGTTGCCAACCGCAATCATATGTTCTGTCTGTCTGTCTGTCTGTCTGTCTGTCTGTCTGTCTGTCTGTCTGTCTGGGAGATTGTACATGCGCCCACTCCCCCTGTCAAGCATTTTCAAAAAATCGAAATCACCCATTTTATATACAGTATCATTTTACCGATTGCGCCGTTTTTTGTCAATACTTTCGCGGGAAATGTACCTTTTTGGGAGCGAACTGCAGGAAAGCAAAGCCTTCCTGCTGCAATTCGCGCGCGGGCGGACACCTTGCCCGTGTTTTTTGTGCTGCGCACAAAAAACACGCGAATTGGAATAGCGTCTGCCACTATTTATCATGTAATAATTTTTCCGTCCTGCGTCAAATTCTCCTGACAGGGTAAGCGAAGGGCGGGAAACGTTGTTTCCCGCCCTTCGTCAAACTTTCTTCTTACAGCGATGCGGTGAGGATGTCCAGAATGTCCTTTTCGGCAAGCGGCGCATAGGCACTGTCCAGACCCTCGTTCACGGCGATGTGATGCGCCATTTCCGCGAGGCGGCTCTCGTCAATGCCGACGTCCTTCAGGTGCATCGGCAGCCCCAGCGACACAAACAGGTCATAGGTCGCGTCAATGGTGCGCTCTGCGATCTCCCCTTGCGGCAGGGTCGCGTCGATGCCGAAGATGTGCGTGCCGAAGCTGACAAAGCGCTCGAGCGTTTTGTCGCTTAAGATATGCCGCATCCAGCGCGGCGTGATGATCGCCAGGCCCTCACCGTGGGTGATGTCATAATAGGCGCTCAGCGCATGCTCGATACCGTGGCACGGCCAGCCGGACGGCGACGCGCCGATGGCGAAAATGCCGTTGCAGGCAAGCGAGCAATCCACCATGAACTCCCCGCGCGCATCGTAGTTTTCGGGGTCGGCAAGACAAATCTTTGCGTTCTTTATCAGGCTGCGGATCGCCGCCTCACACATACCGTCGGTGAGGGCGCTGTGCTTCTCGCAGAAATATTGCTCGATGACATGGTTGATGGCGTCCGCCGCGCCTGCCGCCGTCTGCTTTTTGGAGACGGAATAGGTATACCGCGGGTCGAGGATGGACGCGACGGGATACAGATGGGGGTCAAGATAGCCGACCTTGTCGTTTGTCTCGGTGCGGGAAATGACGCAGGCGCAGTCATATTCCGAGCCGGTCGCGGCAAGCGTCAGAATGTCCACAAGCGGCAGCGCCGCTTTGGCTTTCACCTTATAGGTGATGAGGTCCCACGGCTCGCCGTCATACAAAGCGCCCGCCGCGATCGCCTTGGAGCAGTCGAGGACGCTGCCGCCGCCGACCGCCAAAACGGCGTCGATGTGATGCTCCTTGCACAGCTGCACGCCCGCCAGCACGCTCTTTGTGTATTTCGGGTTCGGGTCGATGCCCGCAAGCTCAAAAACTTCAAAATCGGACAAAAGCGCTTTCACTTCGTCATACAGCCCGATTTTTTTGATGCTGCCCCCGCCGTAGGTCAGAAGCACGCGCTTGCCGAGCGGCGCGAGAACGGCGGGCAGCTGTTTTACGGCGTCCTTGCCGAAAATGAGCCGTGTCGGCGTACAATAGGTGAAATTTTCCATCACGCATACATCCTTTCTTATTTCAGTGCTTTGCCCATCGAAAACGCATCGCCGACCGTGTCCCCCAGCACCACATAGGTGTTGTTGAACGGATCGAACGTGATGGGCTGCGCCTTTTTCACGTCCACCTTGCCGTCGGTGAGCACCCGCTCGTCCACGCTGACATTCACGATCTCGCCGACAAGACGGCAGGTCTCCTTGTCATAGCTTTTGAGCTTGCATTCCACCGCGATCGGCAGCTCGTCGATGAGCGGTGCGTCCACAAAGGACGACGGCGTTGCATGAAAGCCCGCGCGGGCAAATTTGTCGGGGGTGTTGTTGCCGGACACGATGCCGACATAGTCGCACGCCGCAGCGTGTGCCGCGTCCGCCATGCTCACCGTGAACGCGCCGCGCTGCAGAATGGCGGCGGTGGTCTTGTGTCCCGCACTGATGCACATGGAGATCTCGTTTTCCTCACTGATGCCGCCCCAGGCAGCGTTCATCGCACACGGCAGATCTCCCTCGCCGAAAGCGGCAAGAATGAACACCGGCTGCGGATAGGTATACGGTTTTGCTCCGAAATTTTTTCTCATGTCGTTCATCCTTTCAATCAATGGTATATATGCAGTATAAAACGAAGGCGATCCCCTGTGCAAGGGAATCGCCCGAATGTTCACAAAAATGTAAATTTCAGCGGCTGCTCGATCGCCTGCAGCAGCGCCGCCGCATAGTGTGCGGCGCCGTCGTCGTTCGGGTGCAGCCGTCTGTCCGCATAAAAGCGCACATCGTGCGGCACAAGCGTCATGCCGTCCACGAGATACACGCTGTATTCATCCGCCGTGATCTGCAGCCGCTGTGCCACCGTTTCAAACGGACCGAACGGTTTTTGCGTGTCGCCGTCCGCGCGGAAGATCGGCGTGATACAGACGATCGTGGCATCGGAATACCGCCGCCGCAGCTGCGCAAAAAACAGCTCGGCGTCCGCCTCAAACGCGTCGGCAGAGTCGCGGGATTTCCAGTCGTTCGTGCCGTATGCCACCGTGACGATGTCGGGCGCCACCGCTTCGTTTATCCCCGCCAGCCCCGGCACCATGATCTCGCCGCCGATCGCCTTGTTATATGCCGTCAGGTGCAGCGCCGCCGCCATCCGCTCGACATAGGCGTTGCGGGGGTGCAGCACGTCATAGCCGTGCGTGATGGAGTCGCCGAACGCCAAAAGGGTGCGCTGCGGCACACTGGACGTCACGGTCGCGCCGTCGTCCAGCGCCAGTGCCGAAAGCCGCGCTTCGACCGACCACGGAAACAGGATCGCCACTTCCTTTTCGCCGTCGCCGAGGGCAAATTCCCCCTCAAAATCGCCAAGCGGAAAATCTCCCGCCGTGTAGTCCGTTTGCAAATCAACGCCGTCAAAATTATGAAGTGATCCGACATATTTCCCGTTCACTGTGACATCCATCGCAAAATAGCGCCGCGTTGTGCCCGGCTGCACGTGAATGCGCAGCTGCAGTCTTTTGCTGTCGGTTTTGAACAGACAGCGCACACCGGCGGTGGATGCGACCTTGCCCGCATATTGCGGGTTGCGGCGCGCATAAAACGCTTCCTGCTCCTTTGTGAAACGGTGAAACACGAGCATGCCGTCCGCTTCCCCGATCCACGCCGCGCCGCAGGTGATCTCTTTTATTTTCGCCGCACACAGGTTTTTCATGCTTTCAAAAACTTCCTCTCAATACTGGATCCAGCCCACCGAGCCCAGCGCCAGGTCGACCGCCAAAAGGGTGATCAGCATCAGCGCCAAAACGGCGGCGACGATACTCAATATGCGCTTGTCCCGCTGCAGCGACTTTTCATATTCTGCAGCGGAAGCCTTGATGTCCGCGATGCGCTTTTCATAATCCGCACGCAGGGCGTCCATCGCGTCCGCCGTGCTTATCGCATCCGTGTTTTCCGTTTGCATCTGCATCTCTCCGTTCTTCATCGCGTCCAGCGACCCGCCCATCGCCGTCACGATCAGCGAGATCGTCTCCAGCCGCGGATCGGCGGTCTCTCCGCTGAAGATCTTGCGGATGGTGGAATCCGGCAGCCCCGTCGATGCGGAAAGGTCCGCCCAGGAAAGCCCCGAGCGCTCCCGCAGAGCCGTCAGATACCGCTGCATCGCATCCGATGCTTCTCCCATGGTTCTATAGCGCCTCCTCATTTTCCGACGGTGTGCCGCACCGTCCTCTATAGTTTACCACATTTCTCAAATTTGTCAAGTAAATTCACAATTAAAGTCCGAATGTCCGCCGCACCTCGTCAAAGGTGCGCAGCGGCCGCATGTTGTCGGCGGGCGGGTTCAGCGTTTTTTCCATATACACGGTGTCGAACCACCGCCCGAACTTATACCCGCTGTTTTCGATGCGTCCGGCAAAGCGATAGCCCATTTTCTGATGAAAATGCATGCTGGGATAGTTTTCGCCGTTTTTCGGCGGCGTGATGCAGGCGATCGCATTCACGATGCCCTGCTCCTTCAAAATCGCGTGCAAAAGCGTATACAGCTGCCGTCCGATGCCGTGTCCGCGCGCATTTTCCGCGAGATAGACCGTGACCTCTGCGCAATAGCCAAAGGCTGCGCGGGCATGAAACGGCGCGGCATAGGCATAGCCGAGCACTTCCCCGTCCGCCTCGGCGACGAGATACGGAAAGCGGCAAAGCACGCCCGCGATGCGCTTTTCAAACTCCGAAACGGTGGGGACGGCATATTCATAGGTGATCGCCGTATGCTCCACATAGGGCGCATACACGGCAAGCAGCCGCGGCGCGTCTGCGACCGTCGCTGTGCGAATGGTGAGGTTCACAAGGGTCATCTCCGTTTTCGGTCAAAAGGTGATTTTGAGGAAATTGCCGAGACAGTCGGAATAATAGCAGTCGCCCGCATAAAAATCGATCAGCTCCGCTTCCTCATGGAAGCCGTGCGGAATGAACGGCTCGGCAAGCACCTGCTTTCCTGCCGCGGGGTCGATGATGCGGAGAAAGGGCGGGTTTTCCGCGCTGTTTGAAAAGCCCTCGACGGAATAGATCTTCCCGTCGTGGAAGCACGCCCCCTGCAGATAGTGATGATAAGGGCAGTCAAACTGCCGCAAAATCTGCTCCTTTTGCAGCACGACGCGCGGCACGCCGAGCGTTTCGTCAAAAACGCCGTCGGAAAGGGACGGCAGCGGAAACGCAAAATAGCGCGTCGTTTGCTGCGCGTCCCGCATGGTGAAGGCATAGAGAATGTTGTTTTCGGGGTCAACGACAAAGTTGCCGAAAGGGCGGGTGTCCTCTTTTTCCGCAGAGGAGCGCCACAGCGTCGCATCCTGCACAAAGCCGACCGCGATCACCTGCACAAGCGACGCGGCAAACGTGTCGCCGTCTCTTGTCAGGCGATAGACCGCCAGCGTGCCCTCCCGTTTGTCCTCGGCTTTGGCATAGTTGTTATAGATATTGGTATACAAAAGCGGAAACTCGTCGCCCTTTTCCGCAAACGCGCTGCCGAACACCACGGCGTTGCTGTGCGGGCAGAGAAGCTCCGTTTTTTCGAGCTTGAAGCGCGACAAAAACGGCACCTCCGTTTCGGCATCCGCCGCAGAAAGCACATCCGCCATACGGTAGACGGTGCAGGGACCGCGGGAGTCAAAGCGGAACAGAAACCCGTTTCGGATCGCGCCGTCCTGCCCGCGGACAATTTTTGCAATCGGCTCAATTTTCATGACGAAAACGCCCCCGTTTCTGTCTATTTTAACACAGAAACGGGGGTGATGCAAGTCTTTCAGCCGTCTTTATGCGCATAAATGCGGAGCATGCCCGCCGTCGTTGCCGACGCCGCCGTCCCGTCCGACACGCAGCTGACCGCACAGGGAGCATACCGCCGCAACAGCGCCGCCTCGGCCTCTTTTATCTGCTTTCTGCCGCCGAGGATGATCTTTGCGGGCGAGCCGGGCAGCACATAGACGCTGCCCGCGTCCGGTGCGGCGCAAAGCCCGAAAAGCTCGGTCTCCTCGCCGCGCATCATGTCCGTCGCCGTTTTGACCCCGCGAAAGAACACAAAGGGAATGTCCGCAAGGTCTCTTTGCTCCGTTTGTACCATGCCGCGGTGCAGCGCCGCAATGCCCGCAGGCGCCGTCAGGTGCGGCAGCGGGAAAAGCTTTTCCGCCGCGACACCGCGCACGATGACGATGATCTTCTCCTTCATGAGCGATGCCGTGAGCCGTTCTTTCATGTTTCGCGCCCCTTTCCGTTTGCGGACGCTTTCACGCAAAAACGCCCCCGTTTTTGCACAGTCTAGCACAAAAACGGGGGCGCTGCCGCCGCAATATTGCTTTTATTGCTTTTCCTCCGCCAGATCGCAAAAGCGCTTGATGAGCGCGATCTCGTTGGGGTTATAGGGATGCAGGCTCGGACGGTAGAGATCGTGGAACCATTTTTCGAAGTCCCAGCCGTTGTGCACCGGGTCCTTGGCATAGTTGTCCCACATGCCCTCCCACGGCTCAAAGGTCTGATATTTCCCCGCAACAAAGCCCCAGTTATAGCAGCCGACGCCCATCGCGAAAAACAGCGGGAAAATTTCTTCCACCGTGTTGCCGATGCAGCGGGCAAGCCACTCGGTGTTCACGATGGGTCTGCCAAACGCCTTGAGACGGTGGAGAATTTCCACGTTGTCGGCATAGGCGCTGTAGCAGTGAAACGACACAATGTCCGAATGCTCCAGTCCGAAGCGCTCGATCTCCGGCAGCTTTTCGGGATGCCGCGTCTCGGACCACACGCCGACGGTGAGCGGCTGGATGGGGTCGATCGCGCGGATGATCTCAAAAAGGCGTTTTAGTACCGGCAGCGACATCGACTTGCGGTTGGAGTTGCCCGGCTCGTTGAACACGTCCCACATGAGGATGCGCTCGTCGTTTTTATAGGTCTCCACCAGCTCGCGGGCGAAAGCGCAAAAGCGGTCTGCGCCCTCTTGCGTGTCGAGCACGGAATAGCCCGCGCCACCGAACGTCCCGTGCTGGGACACGCGCCTGCCGCCGTGGAAGCCCCAGTCGACGTGCTGCTCGCCGAGATGCATGCGCTTGTCGAATTCCTCTTTCGGCGGCATGCAGTCGTTGCCGAGCACGACCATGCAGGAAATGCCGTTTTCATGCGCCGCCTGCACATAGCGCTCGAACCGCTCCATAAATCCGTCGTGCTCCTGTTCCCACACTAAGAATTCCGGAATGATGCGAATGGAGTTAAACCCCGTTTCGGCGCAAAGCGCCAGCTCTCTTTTCGCGGTCGCAAACCGCTCCTCAAAGCCGTATGCCTGCCACTGGTCGATGCGGTTGGCGCAGTCGCTGCTCATGAAGTTGCAGCCCCTGATCCACGGCCGCGCCGTATACCACGCCCACGCTCTCTCCTTGCTCCACTGTTCTCCCATATCTTTCTCTCCTTATCTTATAATGCTTTGCCGTAAAAATCCCGCAAATATATTTGCGAGCGATAGGTTTTCGTTTCCCCCGGCGGGATGCAGTCAAAGCCCGCAAGTGCCCGCTCAAAGGGCGCGTTTTGGCAGTTTGCCATGCAGGTCATCGGTTCGAGACAGATATAGTCCCCCGCCTGCCCGTAAATCAGGCGAAACGGGAACTGTCTGTCCACCGCATACACGACGGCTATCTGCCGCCTTGTGTCCCGCAATTCAATTTTGCCGGTTCTTGCGGCAAAGCAGTTGCGGCTCAAGGTGTGGGACGACGGCGCAAACGTGCCCGCGTTCAGCTCCTTTGCGATCGCGTCGGGCGGCAGCAGCCTGCCGGTGGGGAGATAGGTCACGCCCCGCTCGACCTCGTCGCCGACCTCGGCAAGCACCCGCACGTCCTCTGCCGCCGCGCCCGCCAGAAACGGCACGCGAAACGTGGTGTGGAACGCGAGAAAATGCGGCATGTTTTTGTCCGACAGATTGGTGATCGCCGCCGTCTGCTCCATGCCGTCTGCCGACAGGCGATAGGAAAGTGCGAGCGAAAACCGATGCGGAAAATCGAGATAGGGGCGGTCAAAAACGCAGGTGACATGATCCGCTCCCCGCTCCGTCACCGCAAACGGCGTTTCGTGCAGCGTGCCGTGCAGATGGCACTGCGTTTGCGGCTCGTTGACGGGAAAGGCATAGTGCCTACCCTCGAACGTGAAGCAGCCGCCCGCGATGCGGTTGGCGGGATACAAGATCGGCATGCCGTAGAGATACGGATTGTCCACCGTCTCCTCCGCGCCCCGCTCGCGCAGGATCGCAGCACCCGTCGCCGCATGGCGCAGCGTGATGCAGTTTGCACCCCGCTTTTCGTCGATGACCGCCGTATATCCGCCGCCGTGCAGCTCTATCGCCATGTCCTCTCCCCCTTTACCCTGTATTATGACAAAAATAATTGATTTCGCAAGGCAAAAGGGCGGCAATTTCCCCGCAAAAATGTTCAAAAAATTGATTTTTCCGCTTTCCTGTGCTATACTGTCCGTGAAAGGGGGGCAGCGCCTTGAACATCCTCGATCTCGACACGCCGCAGGCGACCGAAAAGCATTTTGCACCGCAAACGGACAGCGAAGAGCCGTTTTTCATTCCGGAATACGGCTGCACCTTTTCCGGCACGCCGTGCTATCAGCTGCGGCTGCAATCGCCCGTCGGCTGCGTGCAGTATGTCACGGCGGGGGCGGGCATCCTCATTTGCAACGACAGGCTCTACACCGTCGGGACAGGCGACGTGTTTTTGCTGCCCGAGGGGAGCAATCAGATCTATTATTCCAACCCCGACAACCGCTTTGCGCGGCAGTGGCTGAATTTCAGGGGATCGCTTGCCAAAGCGCTGCTGTCGGTGTATGATCTTGCGGACACGGTGGTGTTTCGCCAAGTGGATGCCGCGCCGCTTTTTGCGGAAATACAGGCGCGCTGTCGGGCACTCACCGACCCCGCTGACTACAAGCGCGAGGGAGCGGTGCTGTTTTTTCGGCTCATACAGCTTTTGGCGGAGCACAAACAACCGGGCGAGGCGGTCACGGGCGCGGTCGAGCAGATCCGCCTGTTCATCGACTGCCACCTGACGGAAAATCTCCGCATCGCGGACATCGCGGCGCATTTCTCCTTTTCGGGCGAGCACCTCATCCGCCTGTTCAAAAAAACCTACGGCATCACGCCGCATCAATATATTCTGCAATCCAAAATGCGGCTGGCGATGGTGCTGCTGAAAACGACCGACGACAGCATCGAGGCGATCGCCGAAAAGCTCGGCTTTTCCGACGCGCACCATTTTTCGACGCAGTTCAAGCGGCTTTTGTCCTATCAGCCGTCGCAGTATCGCGGCATTGACAGGAAGCAGGGCGCGCGGTACAATGAGAAAGAACCTGCGGGAAAGGATGAAACGGTATGAGTGAGAAAAAAGATTTTGCCGTCAAAAGAGATTTTGACGTGTTGGCATTGGGCGAAATTTTGCTGCGCCTGTCGCCGCCCGACAACGAACGGCTGGTGCGGGGCGACCTTCTGCGCAAGCAAACGGGCGGTGCCGAGCTGAACGTCGCATCCGGCATCGCGATGCTGGGGCTGCGCACGGGCGTCATTTCCCGCATTCCCGACAACGACATCGGCTATTTTGTCAAAAACTATATCCGCTTTTGCGGCGTCTCCGACGACTATCTGGTGTATGACGGCTCGGACGACGCGAGACTCGGCATCTATTATTATGAAAACGGCGCCGCCCCGCGCAAGCCTGCGGTCATCTATGACCGTCACCATTCCTCGATGCTGGGGCTGACCGCCCGCGATCTGCCGGCGGACATCTACAAAAAGACCCGCTGCTTCCACACCACGGGCATCACGCTGGCGCTGGGCGACGGCGTGCGCAAAACCGCCGTCGACATGATCCGCCGCTTCAAGGAAGCGGGCGCGCTCATTTCCTTTGACGTGAACTTCCGCGCCAACCTTTGGACGGAAAAGGAAGCGCGGCAGTATGTGGAACAGATTTTGCCGTTTGTGGACGTGTTTTTCTGTTCGGAGACGACGGCACGGCTCACGTTCGGCAAAAAAGGTTCGCTGCATGAGATCATGGAGAGCTTTGCCAAGGACTATCCCCTCTCCGTCGTCGCGACCACCCAGCGGGTGGTGCACAGCCCCAAGCGGCACACCTTCGGCTCGGTGCTGTATGACGCGAAAAACGGCGTGTTCTATGAGGAAGAGCCGTATCGCGACATCGAGGTGGTCGACCGCATCGGCAGCGGCGACGCCTATATTTCCGGCGTGCTCTATGGGCTTTTGTGCGACGGGGGCGACTGCCGCAAGGCGCTGCGCTACGGCAATGCCGCCAGCGCCATGAAAAACACCATCCCCGGCGATATGCCGTCCTGCACGCTGCAGGAGATCGACAGCGTCATCCGCCAGCACGAAAACGGCGGCGGTGCGGAAATGAATCGCTGAAAAACGCCGCTTTTTCTTGACAGGGACGCCGCCTTTCGCTACAATGACAGCGACAGCTTTTGACTCTGCGGCACATGCCGCACACGAGGTGAGGAATTTTGATGAACATCGACAATCTGCGGGAGAAAATTTCCGCCGTCGTCCGCGCCCATGCGCTCGAAGACGGCGCGTATGCGCGCTGGCTTTGGCAGAACGCAGCGGGCGACCGCGAGCTCGGCGCAAATGAATACGGCATCGCGGATGCCGCCAACATTCTCTACACGATCGGGGGATTTCCGAACGGCGAAAAACGGGCGCAGCTGTGCGCCGCCCTTGCCGCCCGTCAGGATCCCGAAAGCGGACTTTTCACCGAAAGGACGCACCATCCGCTCCACACGACCGCGCACTGCGTCGCCGCGCTGGAGCTGTTCGACGAGCGCCCGCGCTATCCGCTGACCGCGCTTTCCCCCTATCGCACGGTCGAGGGCTTATACGGGCTGCTCGATTCGCTCGACTGGACGGGAAATCCGTGGCCGCAGTCGCATCAGGGCGCGGGCATCTATGCCGCCCTCGTGCTGGCGGGCGAGGTGTCCCTTGACTGGCAGCGCGCCTATTTTTCGTGGATTTGGGACAACACCGACCCGACATACGGCATGAGCCGCGTCGGCACCGTCGACGGCGGCACTGCCTCGCTGTCCGCGCATATGTGCGGCTGGTTTCACTATACGTTCAACACCGAATATGCCCGTCAGCCGATGCGGTATCCGGAGAAAATGATCGACACCTGTCTTGCCATGTATGAAAACCACACAGTCGCATCCAACTTCGGGCGCTTTGTCGGCTTCTGCGAGATCGACTGGGTGTTCTGTCTCAGCCGCGCCGCCCGCCAAACGCCCCACCGCTTTGACGAGGTGCACGCCGCGCTGACCGCGTTTGCCCGCGACTATATCCCGTGGCTCGATTCCCTCGATCCGTCGTCCGACGACGGCATGAACGACCTGCACATGCTCTTCGGCGCCGTCTGCGCCGTCGCGGAGCTGCAGCGCGCACTCCCCGGCGAGATCGAATCTGCCTTTCCCTGGCGTCTTGTGCTCGACCGCCGCCCGTTCATCTGACCCCGCCGCGCTACCATTTTTCATTCTTCATTTTTTCATTAGCGAAGCGGCTTATTCTTCATGCAAAAAGCCTGTCGCGTTATAAACGCGACAGGCTTTTTGACATACCACCCCGCCTGTTATTTTATCCACGATCAAAAATGCGCATAAATGCGCATTTCGCGCGCTGCTTCTGATTTTTTTGCATTATCAGCGCCGCATATTGCGCATTTGTACATTTGCAGTATAATGATGGTAAGAAAAAAGCAAGGAGTGTTCAGCATGAAATTTGAAGCCAAAAACAGCATTTTGATCGCGGGGCACAGAGGAAACAGGGCGGATCAGCCCGAAAACACGATAGCGTCCTTCAAGAGTGCTGTCGCGTGCGGCGTGGATATGCTGGAAACGGACATCCACCTCACAAAGGACAGGGTGCTGATTTTGATGCACGACCATGACGTGAACCGCACAACAGACGGCGAGGGCTTCATCCGAGATAAAAACTATGCGGAAATACAAAAACTGAACGCAGGAACGGCAGAAAACCCGCAGTCCGTGCCGACACTTCGAGAGTTTTTGGCATACTGCACCGGTGTCCCCGATCTGCTTTTGAACCTGGAGCTGAAATCCTACCTTGCGGCAGAGGGGCCGGAACGGGTCGCCTATATGGTGAACGAAACGGTGAGGATGTGCGAGGAGTTCGGGCTGGGAGAGCGCATCATCCTCAACTCCTTTGACGCTTATATATTGGAATATATCTATATTACCTACGGCAAAAAATATCGGCTGCACGGATTTTATCCGTATTCCATCATGAGAAACGTGCGGCTTGACCCGACGCTGTATCTCGATTATGCCTGCTATTGGGGAAACGGTGAGGAAGCAAAAAAGAGCTGCGACGCGCTGCACGCCCTGCACATCGAGCCGTGCACCGGCTGTGACACAAACGAAAAAGACTTTTTTGAAGCCGTCTCCTTCGGCTGCACGCTTTTCACCGAAAACGACCCCAAAGCCGCACTGGCGTGGAGAGATAGGGTGTGAGCTTAGCCGGCATTATTCCCGGCGAAGCGGTTTCATCCACCCGTAATTTCACCGTAAAAAATATTTTATAATAAATGAAATCGTTCGCGCTGCTCACGATGAAATCCGACACTGTCGTATCGGATGAAATGAAATCCACCCATCGCCACAGCGATTTCATCCCCGCAGGGGATTTCATCGTCGGAGACGATTTCTTCCGCCCCGCAAGGGGTGGATTTCACTGAAAAAGGCACTTGCATACGCAAGTGCCTTTTTCATGGTGCGCCCGGAGGGATTCGAACGGCACTTTCCCGTTTTCACCGCCTGCCCCTATTTTTTATGCCATCTCGGAAAAGTGCTGGCATTTTGCTGCGCAAAATTGCGCGGGGCTTCTCACCCTCGCAGACGAAAAAAACAGGACGCCGCAAAAGCGGCATCCTGTTCTTTGGTGCGCCCGGAGGGATTCGAACGGCACTTTCCCGTTTTCACCGCCTGCCCCCCGTTTTTCATGCCGTCTCGGAAAAGTGCTGGCATTTTGCGTCGCAAAATTGCGCGGGGCTTCTCACCCTCGCAGACGAAAAAAAACAGGACGCCGCAAAAGCGGCATCCTGTTTTTTTGGTGCGCCCGGAGGGATTCGAACCCCCGACCTTTTGATTCGTAGTCAAACACTCTATCCAACTGAGCTACGAGCGCGTGTTCTGTAAGGAACGCTAATCATTATACGAACTTTATTCCCGTTTGTCAAGTCAAAAACGCAAAAAAATCATTTTCTGCTTGTATTTTCCCCAAAACCGTGGTATCCTATCAAAATGAGAGTTATTCTCAATTTCGGAAAGGAGACCGCCCGATGACTTATCACACCGCACAAAAAGCACGGCTTTTTTCGTTTTTACAGCAGCATGCCGACACGGCGTTCACCGCCGAGGAGCTTTGCGACGCATTGGCGGGCGCGGGCGAGGTCGGCAAAAGCACCGTCTATCGTCTGCTGCCGCAGCTGATTGCCGAGGGACAGGTCAAGCGGTTTTCCGGCAGCGGACGCCGCCGCGTGTTGTACCAGGCGGTCGGCTGCGCGCACTGCGACGCGCATCTGCACCTGAAATGCACCGCCTGCGGCAGGATCATCCATCTCGACGAGAGCGCGTCTGACGCGGTGCTGCGCCACGTTTTGCAGAGCAGCGCTTTTGCCGTGGACGAAAAGCAAACGGTGCTTTTCGGCAAGTGTGCCGCCTGCGGCAAACGGAGGTAGTGGACAGTTGAAAAAATTTCTTGCCGCTCTTTTGGCGGCACTTCTCTTTCTCTTATCTTTCGGCGGCTGTGCCGCCGCGCCCGCCGACAACGCGCGGCTGCGCATCGTGTGCACGGTGTTTCCGCAATATGACTTTTTGCGGGAGCTGACGGCAGGGGTGGACGGCGTGTCCCTCACGCTGCTTTTGCGTGCGGGGCAGGAAAGCCACGACTATGATCCCTCGTCCCGCGACATCGCCGCCATCCACACCTGTGACCTTTTCGTGTATGTCGGCGGTGAATCGGATCACTGGGTCGAGGAAGTGCTGCGCTCCGTCGACACGGAGCATAAGCGCATCATCGCCCTGCTCGACACGGTCGACGCGCTCGAAGAGGAGCACACGGAGCACGACCATCACCACCACGAAGAAGCGGAATATGACGAGCACGTCTGGACAGCGCCGCAAAACGCCATCACCATCTGCAGGACGCTCACTGACGCCCTGTGTGCCGCAGACGGCGATAACGCCGCGCGGTATCGGGAGAATGCCGCCGCCTATACCGCGCGTCTGCAGGCGCTGGACGACACCCTGCGTGCCGTCGCGGAAAACGGCGTGCGGCGGGAGATCGTGGTCGCGGATCGCTTTCCGTTTCTCTATTTCTGCAAAGCCTATGGGCTTTCCTGGCACGCCGCCTTTTCCGGCTGCGCCGCCTCGGTCGAGCCGAGCAGTGTCACGGTGCAGCACCTCATCGACACGGTGAAAGCAGACGGTCTGCCGCTTGTTTTCCAATGCGAGCTGTCCGCCGGACAGGTGGCACAGACGGTCGCGGACAACACCGGCTGCGGCATTGCCACCCTCTATGCCTGCCACAACCTTTCGAAAACCGATTTTGACAACGGAGAAACCTATCTGTCGCTGATGTATAAAAATGCGGCAGCGCTCAAGGAGGCACTTTCATGAGACTCATCACCTGTGACAACGTCACCCTCGCCTATGACGGGCGGGTGGTGGTGCACGATCTGCAAATGCAGGTCAACGCCGGCGACTATCTGTGCATCGTCGGCGAAAACGGATCGGGCAAAAGCACGCTGATGAAAGCACTTTTGGGGCTGAAAAAGCCGTCGGGCGGCGCGATCCGTCTCGAAAACGGGCTTTTGCAAAACGAGATCGGCTATCTGCCGCAGCAGACGGCGGTGCAGCGCGACTTCCCCGCCACCGTGCGCGAGGTCGTGCAGTCGGGGCTGCGCGGCGGCGCGTTCCGTCCGTTTCTGAAAGCGGGCGAAAAGGCGCGGCTTGCCGAGTGCCTGTCGCTTCTCGAAATTTCCGACATCGCGGGGCGTCCCTATCGCGCGCTGTCGGGCGGACAGCAGCAGCGCGTGCTGCTGGCGCGCGCGCTGTGCGCGACTGAAAAGGTGCTGTTGCTCGACGAACCGGTCGCAGGGCTTGACCCCGCGATGACGGCAGGGCTGTATGCCGTCATCGAACGGCTGCACAAGCGCGGCGTCACGATCATCATGATCTCGCACGACATCCCCGCCGCCGTGAAATATGCCACCCACATCCTGCATCTGCGGCACACGCCGCTGTTTTTCGGCACCGCCGCCGACTATGCGAAAAGCGCCGTCGGCAGACGGTTTTTGGAAAGTGAGGGAGAAGCATGAGCGTTCTGGCAACGTTTTTTTCGCTGGATTTTGTACAGCGGGCGCTGCTTGTCGGCAGCCTTATCTCCCTGTGTGCGGCACTGCTCGGCGTGCCGCTGGTCCTAAAGCGCTATTCCATGATCGGCGACGGGCTGTCCCACGTCGGCTTTGCGGCACTTGCCATCGCCGCCGCGCTGAACGCGACCGACGCGGCGTTGTATATCTCCATCCCCGTCGTGGTGCTGGCGGCATTCCTGCTTTTGCGCATCAGTGAAAGCAGCCACGTCAAGGGCGACGCCGCCATCGGTGTCATCGCAACGCTGGCGCTGGCGATCGGCTATATCGTCATGTACCGCGCGGGCACGAACATTGACGTCTCCAACTATATGTTCGGCAACATCTTTACCATCCGCACCGCCGACGCATGGCTGAGCATCGGCATCGCGGCAGCGCTGCTTTGCTGCTTTGTGCTTTTCTATCGCCGCCTGTTTGCCGTCACCTTTGACGAAACGTTTTCCCGCGCCATCGGCGTCAAAACGTGGCTTTGCAAGACGCTCATCGCCGTGCTCACCGCCGTGACGGTGGTGCTCGGCATGCGCATGATGGGCACGCTGCTCATTTCCGCGCTCATCATCTTCCCCGCCCTCACCGCGATGCGGGTGTGCAACAGCTTTCGCGGCGTCGTTTTCACGGCGGCGGGCGTGGCGGTCGGCTGCTTCTTTGTCGGCGCGGTCGCGGCGCACCTGCTCAATTTCCCCGCGGGCAGCACCGTTGTGGTCACAAACGGCATCGCCTTTGCCCTCTTTTCGGTCGTCGGCAGATGCCGCAGGAGCTGATGTTTTGTTTGATCATCTGTATTTTTTTGCTAAAAAATCGCAGAAAATGGTAATTTTGCCCAATCTCCTCTTGTAAATCGCCAAGCAAAGTGCTATACTGCATATGGCGAATACACACGCCGCATTTTTACACAGAGGGGGAGAACCACTTGAACAGCAAATTCAGAAAGATCCTTGCATCCTTTTCAGCACTGCTGGTGCTGACATCCGTGCTTGTGACCGGCATGAACGTCTTTGCCTGGACGGACGGCTCGGAAACCTATGACTACGGTTTCACGTCCGGTTCCTATGACAACGGTCTTGTCGGCAGACTTGCCGCGGACTTCGAAGCCTACAAATATGTAGACATCGACAAAGAGGGCGGCACGACCGCCGTCTATGGTCCCAAAAAGCCGGGCGATCAGAATCCCGACAAAACCAGCAACATCGGCATTTGGACGACAGCGTGGTACGGTTCCTATTCAAACGGTGCGCTCAAACCGTCCACCACTATCAACGGTGACAAGGGCTATTCGGCGCTGACCTACACCACAAAGCGTCTCACGGACTTTAAGATGCAGTACACCGCGACCGGCTCCTATGCCCGTATCGGTATCGCGTTCGGCGGCGAAAAGGGCGTGTTCCCCGTCAGCCTGGACGGCAACGACGCCAACGACACCGGCGTGATGATCTTCTGCGAGGCGGAAGGCCATCTCGGCGTCGGCGGCGCGATCGACACCGACACCGCGACCGTGAACGGCGACCTCACGATCCAAAAGAAGCCGAGCGGACACACCCTGCAGAAGTCCGCCTCTGTGCGCATCACCAATTTTGCGCCGAACTGCAAATCGGGCGTGACGGTCGGCAGCGCCGCAGACGCGCCGGACTACACCCTTTGCATCAAGGTTGTGCGCGGCATGCTCACCATTTATGAAAAGTCGACTCCCGACGTCGTGTTCAGCGTCAAGCTGACCGACAAGTATCAGGGCGGCTATGTCTCCCTCTTCAGCAACAATGCCGGGCAAGGCGCGTTCAAAGCGTTCGGCGTTTCCGCGATCGAATTTGCCGATTGCACGGCGCTTGACGCACAGCTTGCCCGTCTTGACGGACTGACCCTTTCGAACTACACCGACGAGACCGCCGCTGCCGTGCAGACGCTGACGGCGCAGGCGGACAGCATGCGCGCAAAGCTCAAAAGCGAGCAGGCGGATGTCGACACGTTCGTGGCAAATCTCGAGGCTGCCATCGACGCGCTCACGCCAAAGCCCGGCGACTTCGCCGCGCTGAATGCAGCGCTTGACAGCATCCCGGAAAATCTCGACAACTACACTGCCGATTCCGTCGCGGCGCTGAACACGGCGAAAGCCGCTGCCGAGGACGCCAAGGCGAAAAACATTCTGCAGCAGGCGGAAATTGACGCTGCCGCCCAAGCACTGAAAGCGGCTGTGGACGCGCTCACGCTCAAGCCCGCCGACACTGCCGCGCTCGACGCGGCGCTTGCCGCCGTTCCGTCGGATCTCACGATCTACACGGATGAGACCGTCCGCGCGCTGAACGCGGCGCAGAGCGCTGCCGAAGCCGCAAAATCCTTCACCATCCTGCAGCAGTCCGAGGCGGACGCTGCCGCCGCCGCGCTGCAAGCGGCTGTGAATGCGCTGGCGCTCAAGGGCGCTGACACCACCGCACTGGTTGCGGCACTGCTCAGCATTCCGGAAAATCTCGACAACTACACCGCCGACTCCGTCGCGGCGCTGAACACGGCGAAAGCCGCCGCCGAGGCTGCACAGGCGCTCGACATCCTGCATCAGTCCGAGGCGGACGCTGCCGCCGCTGCACTGAAAGCGGCTGTGGACGCGCTGGTGCTCAAGCCCGCCGACCTCACCGCACTGAAAGCGGTGCTTGCCACCGTTCCGACCGACCTCGCGGCATACACCGACGAGAGCGTCGCGGCGCTGAATGCGGCAAAGGCGAAAGCCGAAGCCGCCGTTGCCGCTGCACCGGACATCACGAAGCAGGCGGAGATCGACGCGCTGACGACCGCGCTGCAGAACGCCGTCAAGGGGCTGACCGTCAAGACAAACGGCGGCGACAACGGCAACTCCGGCAGCAACACCGGCAATAACGGTAACACGGGCAACACGGGCACCGGTAACACCGGCAGCACCGACAACGGCGGTTCGACGACCACGCCGACCACCGGCGACAGCATGCCGCAGATCGCCTTTATGGTTCTCGCGCTGCTGTCCGCTCTCGGACTGACGGGCGCGGTGATCGCGAAGAAAAAAGCGCGTGCATAAATAAACGCGCCGTTCCCAAAAAGCAACCCCACGGATGCGGAGAATTCCGCATCCGTGGGGTTTTCTGCATCTTCCCGCCCACTGCTGTGGGCGGCGTGGTGTTAACAATATTCCCGCAATATGGCGGCGATGCCGTCGTCGGCTTGCGGCGCGACACGCGTCGCGAGCGCCCGCAGATCGGCGGGTGCTGTCTCCATTGCCACGGAAACAGCGGCAAAGGACAGCATCGCGCGGTCGTTTTCGCTGTCGCCGAACGCCAGCGTGTTCTCGCGCGGGATGCCGAGCGCGTCGATGAGGTGCGCGATGCCCGTCGCCTTTGTCTCCCCGTGCAGGCACAGCTCCTCATACCATGCATATTGCAGGCAGGCGACCTTGTCCCCCATCTCCGGCAGCGGGTGCGGCATCGAATTGTCTGCCGTGAAGATCGTCGCCTTGGAGATCGGCGCGTGCGGATAGCGTGCAAAGAAGTCGTCGGGCGACGCAATTTCGAAATCCGGCGCCGAAAGCGGCAGAAAGCGTGCGGGCGGGTGCAGGAAAAACTGCCCCGTTTCCCCCTCGAGCTTGCAGCAAAGCGCACCGTGCGGCATATAGGCTTCGAGCATCTCCCGCACGAGTGCCGCGGGCATCGCGCGGTTATAGATCCGCTTTCCCGAAAAGCTGCCGTCCGCCAAGCGGCGCAGCCCTGCGGGCGAGGCGTCAAACAGGACGTTTGTTCCTGCGCCCGCGATCACGCCGTCCATCGGCAGCGTCAGCGACGCGGGCGGCAAATATGCCAGACACCGCCCGGTGCACAGCACCGCGAAATTTCCCGCCGCGCGAAAAGCGGCAAGGGCGGCGCGGTTTTCCGCGCTGACGGTTTTTCCGTCGGCGGACAGCGTCCCGTCCCAATCAAAAAAAGCAATTCTTTGTTCTTTCATTTTCCTAAAGTTCCGTTCCCGAAAGTGCACACCGAGACAACCGCTCCCCCGTATATTGAGAAAGGGCGTCAGTCGGCAAGATCCATGATATAAGCGTCCCCTGCGGCAGCCTTTGCCGCGTCGTTTGCGTCGATGAGCGGCAACACGGTCGGTCCGTCGGGCGTTTTCAGCGCGGCGACCACCGCCGCCGTGATGTCGCCGGGCGTTTCGGCGGCGGGCGTGAATTTCTTGTCCCCCACCGTCAGCCGCTTGCCGAGCGACGAAAGCCGCAGATCGGGCACGATGGCGGTGCAGCCGAAGTCCTTCGGATTGCCGTCAAAGCCGGCGGTGTTGTTGCCGAGAAACGCGTTGGCACTGCCGCAAAGCAGCAGCGGCGCGTCCTCACGCAGGTTATGCACGCGGGTGACAAACTGCTGCAGCACCTGTGCCTTGGACAGCGCAGCGTTGTCGCCGACGGCAAGCTGTGCCTGGGCGGTCTGCGTGGGGAAATACACCCCGTCGAGCAGCAGCGCCCCCGCACCGGCGGTATACAGCTCCTCGGCAAGCGACACGATATAGGTCTGTGCCGCGTCGCTGTAGGGGTTGAGCCACGGCTTACCGCCGTTTTTCGGATCGCCGTCATACCACGTCCACTCCGCATGGCCGGTCGTGGCGATCTTTGCGTCGGCGAGCTTGCGCGGTGCAACGGCATCCTCAAAGGCAAACAGCCGCACCACCGGCGTTATCCCCGCATCCTGCATCACCGTGAACGCATCGGTCAACGCCGCAAGCGTCAGCGCGTCGTCTGTCTGCGCGGCAACCGTTTTGCCGACCTCTGTCTCGGAAATATAATACAGCGCGCCCGTTTTCGCCTTCAGCTCCACCACGGCGCAGTTGTTTCCCGCGTCCGCGGCGGCTTTGCAGGTCGTTTTCAGCGCCGCCGTGTCCCGCAGCGCCGCATAGGACAGCGTCACCCCGCGCAGCGCGGTCGCCTGCACGGTCGGTGCGGGCGTTGTGACGGGCGCGGCGGTGACGGTCGTCTGCGATGCAGAGGGGGTCGTCGTGCTGACATTGTTTTTTCTGCTGCCGAGATACCGCGCGCCGAAATAGCTTGCGGGCACAAGCACCAGCGCGGCAGCGACCCATCCGATGATCGGCTTTGCCGCCGATTTGCGGCGACGGCCGTATCGCTTGCTGTGATGCAGCTTTTGTCCCATGACAGTGTGCCTCCGTTCAGATCAGGGATACCGACGACGCAAAGCCCAGAATGGCAAGCGCCAGCAGTCCGACATAGATAAGTGTGGCGGGAAGTCCGCGGAAGGCGGGCGGGATGTCGGGGCTGTCCAGCCGTTCGAGTCCCTCCGCCGTGAGCAGGCTCAGCACCGTGAAGCCGATGCAGCAGCCGAGCGCCAGCCCGACCGCGCCGATGAGCGGCAGCGCAAAGCTGTGGTTGCAGATGAGCGCAACGCCGATCACGAGGTTGTTGAACGCCGCCAGCGGCAGCATTTTTTCGATGCGGGCATAGAATGCGGGCGCGAGACTGCGGATGAACAGCACCGCCAGCAGATACAACACGGCGGCGATGCCGACCACCATCAGCGGCCGCAAAAGCTTTGCGAGAAAGTCCGTGCCGATGAGCATGTCGAGCGGATAGGCGATCGCCACGGTCAGGACGGAAAATCCGCCGAGTATCCCGCAAAACGGCAGAATGTCCCGCGGATGGCGCACGATGCGCAGCAGCATGGACGAACCGAAGCCGGTGGTGAGCACCACGTTCTGCGTCACCGCCGTTGCGAACAAAAACAGCATAAAGCTTCCGAAATTACTCATGGAGCAGCTCCTCCTTGCCGTTGTCTTTGTGCAGGCGGCGATTGCGGATGTGCTGCAAAAACGCCGCCATGAACCCGAGCAGAATGAACGCGGCAAACGGATAGGCAGCCTCGGGGAAGCGCGCCTCAAAGGGCAGCGGATAGCCAAAGACCGTGCCGGAGATCGCCAGCTCCCGCAGCGCGGACACAAGGCAGATCACCAGTCCGAAGCCGCAGCTTGTCCCCAGCGCGTCAAACAGCGCCTGCAGCGGCGTTCTGCCGACCGAAAAACCGCCCGCGTGATAGGTGAACAGCGTGTTCACCGACATAAGCGGCAGGAAAAGATACAGCGAAGCATACAATTCCGGCGACACATAGGTGGTCAAAAGAAAGCCGCAGCCGACCATCAGCGCCATCGCCAGCAGTGCATACAGCGGCGCGCGCACCACGGCGGGCAGCCGCTTGCCGAGCGTCGCCATCAAAAGGCTGCTCGGGATCATGACCGCCGCCGTACAGGCGGTGAGCGCCAGACCGCGCTGCAGCGAAACGCCCGCCGCGATGATGGGGCAAAGCCCCAGCGCCTGCGTCAGCACGATGTTATCATAGGCAAAGGTGCGCATGAAGATCCTGCGCAGTCCCAAATTCTTTTTCTCACTCATGCCCGCTCACCCCGTTTCACCGCACGGCGCTCCCGCAAAAAGCGGGAGAAATACCAACAGCCGCGGTCGATGGGCGCCGCAAAGGCGTTCATCAGCAGCACGGCAAAGCATGTTCCTTCCTCGAACCGTCCGAAATGGCGCAAAAGCATCGTGAGGATGCCCGCCAGCACGCCGTAGACGATGCGCGCCGACGTGTGTCGCGGCGAGGTGACGGGGTCGTTGAGCATGAAGATGCCCGCAAACAGCAGATAGCCCGAGCAGATCTCCAGCGCCATATTATACTTGAAGCTGCCCTCATCGCTGCGCGGAAACAGCACCGAAATGATCACGCACACCGCGAGAAACGGCAGTGTGACGGACGGCGAGGCGGTGCGGCGCAGAAACAGAAACAGCGCCGCCGCGACCAGCACCAAAACGGCGGTCGCGCCGATCGGGCCGCTGATCTTGCCCCACAAAAGATCGGAAAAGCTGAAATTCGCCTTCGCGCCTGCGGCAAGCTCCGCAGCGGGCGACAGGCGGGTGACAAACCCCTCGGGCAGCGCGCCGAGCGGCAGGCTGCCGTCCATGGCGGCAATGTCGGGATAGGTGAACACGCGGGTCGGGAAGCACTGGGTCGCCAGCGCCATGCCCGCCGCCGCGGGATTGAACAGGTTGCGTCCCGTGCCGCCGAACGGCAGCTTCACAACGACAACGGCAAACGCCGACGCCAAAACGGGCACCCAATATGCCGTCAGCGGCGACATGAGCAGTCCCACCGTCGTGCCGGTCACAAGCGCCGCGCCGTCGAACACGCTGGGGCGCTGATGCCGCATGGCGTTGCCGAACAGCTCACAGAACACCGCCGACAGCACGGAAAGCGCCGTCAGCAGCACCGGCCGCCAGCCATAGCACGCAAAGGAAAAGGCGAGCAGTGCCAGCAGCGCGACCTCGACATCCATCATGTACCGCGCGTTGTTTTTCGCCGCGCGCAGCCACGGTCCGTGCGTCTCATTCAAGGCTGTCACCTCCCCAGTTCAGAAACACCGTGCCGCCCGTCTCCTGTGCCCGCAGCACCTCGTGCATCACGTCGCGCCCCGCAGGGCACACACAGCTGCACGCGCCGCAGCCGTCGCAATCCTCGGGATGCAGCTGCGGCAGGCGTTCATAGTGCATATTTTCCACACGTCTTGCAATTTCATACGGCAACAGGCGGGCGTGACACACGGCAGCGCAGTTGCCGCAGCCGATGCACGGCTCCGGCTCTGCCACCGGCAGCGCCTTCATCGCCAAAAGACAGGTCATGCCCGGCAGCACCGGCACCGTCGGGTCGGTCAGGCGCACGCCCGTCACGGCGTCCCCCGCGACCAGCACGGCATCCTCGCGCGCGCCGCAGGCGGCAAGCACCGCCCCCGCCGACACGCCGATCGGCACACGGACATTCTGCGGCGTTTCCACCGCGTCGCCCGCCACCGTCACCACCACAGCGGCGGGAACGGTGTCCGCGTGTATCGCTTCATACAAAGCCGCCGTCGCCTGCACGCCGATGCCCACCGTCGGCACATCGCCGTCGGCAAGCGCGATGACGGGGTACTGTCTCTTCACACAGTAAAGATCGCCCTTTTCATATTTTTCCGCAAGCGCCGCCGCCATTTCGCGGTTCACGGGGCAAAACGCGATGTGGCAGCCGACTGCGTTTATCGCCGTCGCCGCCATCCGCATCCCCTCTGTCACCGCCGTCGGCGCATCCCGCAGCACCGCAAAGGCGGAGGACGCAAACGGCTGCGGCTCGGTCGCATCCACCACAAGAAACGCGCCGCTGTCGGCGGCGGTCTCCAGCACCTCAAAAAGCGGCAGGCCGGACAGCTCGTCCACAATGCCCGCCCGCTGTGCGGCAACCAGCACCTGCTGCGCCGTCAGCTTGGCGTTTGCCAGATGCAACGACAGCGGCTGCTCGGGCAGCTCCGCAGGGGTCAGCGTCACGCACGCGATCGTGCCGTACAGCGGATGCTGCAAGACCGTCGTCTCCCCCACATCTCCCGCCGTCGGCAGATGCGTCTCAAAGCCGTTTTCATCGGTATACAGCAAAGCACCGCGCCCCATGGCGCCCGTTTGCTCCGGCTGCGCCGTCGTTTCCGTCAGCGACAGCGGCACGACCCGCTCGCCCGCAAAGCGCGGCGCGGCGATCGGCAAAAGCGCTGCCGGGGCTTTGCAGTCGTGCAGCCGCAATCCGTGATGTATCCGTGACAAGGCGATCACCTCTTCTTTGGTAATGTTTTCAGGTAACAACTCCCGCTTGTTTTTCCAAAAGCACCATTCTATGATGATGGTAAAAAGGAGGGCTTTACCATGCAGATCAAGACTCTTTCAAACGGCGCGGTGCGCATCCTGCTCACCGATCGGGAGCTTGCGCATTTTCACGCCGACTTTTCCGCCATGCGGGAAAACGATCCCAAAACGGCGGCAACGCTGCGCCGCATTCTGAAAGCGGCATATCCTGCGGCACTGCTCACCGTCGGGCAGCACCTTTTGGTGGAAGCCGCGCCGATCGACGGCGGCTGTCTGTTGCTCATCACCCCGAAGGATGCGCGCGAGGACGGCGTTTTGTGCCTTTGTGCCAAAGACGGCACGGGGCTGTCACAGCTCATCGCTGCCGCGCACCGCGTTCTCGGCGACCATGCGGGCGCTGCCGTCTATCGCTTTCATGAGCGGTATTATCTGCTGCTCTACGGCGCACCGTTTCCCGCCGCTGCCGTTTCGATGCTTTCGGAATTTGCCGTCGGCGAACGTTTTGATCGGCTCAAAGCCGCCCGCGTCCTCGAATACGGCACGCCGCTTGTCGTCGGCGGCACGCTTTCGTCGCTTACAGCAGCTGTATCCGACGGGTGAGCGCCGCTTTGTCGGCGCTGCCGAAAAAGGCGCTGCCCATCACGGCGATGTCCGCACCCGCCGCCGCTGCCGCAGGCGCGGTCGCATCGGAAATGCCGCCGTCCACCTCAATGTGGGTGGGAAGTCCGCGACGATCGATCTCCGCGCGCAGCGCTTTGATCTTCGGGAGCATGTCCGCCATGAATTTCTGACCGCCGAAGCCCGGCTCCACCGTCATGACCAGCACCATATACAGACGGTCAAGATAGGGAAAGACCGCTTCTGCGGGCGTGTTCGGCTTGATCGTCAGCGCCGCTTTCTTCCCCGCCTTCAGGATGCGGTCAAGCGTTGCGTCGATCGGCGCGGCACTTTCCACATGAAAGTTGACAATGTCCGCGCCCGCGTCGATGTATGCGTCAAGCAGCCTGTCGGGATATTGCATCATCAGATGCACGTCAAACGGCAGCGCCGAATGCCTGCGCATGGCGGCGATGATGGGCGCGCCGAAGCTCAGGTTCGGCACAAACACCCCGTCCATGACATCCACGTGCACCATGTCCACGCCCGCGTCGTCCAAAACCTGCATCTCACTGGCGATGTGCGCAAAATCACAGCTGAGCACCGACGGCGAAATCTTCATACCCTTTCACTCCTTACAGTACATACACGGAATATTATACTCGATTTTTGCCCGCCCCGTCAAGGCATTTCGCGCAAAAAGGGCGTCTCCCCCGCACCGCTGTGCGGTTTTTTTGTAAAAATCGCGAAAAACCCCTTGCTTTTGCGGCGCAGATGTGCTATAGTGTTTGCTGTTCAAAAACAATGTGCGCCGACGGCGTACAGTTTGCGGAAAGGGGGACGGCAAGGTGGAAAACGCTCCCGAGAGGGCGATCGTGGATCTGGCGGTGCTGCCGGAGGTGTTTCACGGTGTGCTGCGCGCCAAGGCGTTTTTGGCGGACGGCACGGCGACGAGCGCCGCGCAGGCGGCGCGCATGGCGGGCATTTCCCGCACCGCGTTTTATAAATACCGCGACGCCGTCTCGCTGTCGGAAACGGAAAGCGGAAAGCCGGTGACGGTGCATCTGACGCTTTTTGACCGTCCGGGGGTGCTGTCCGGCGTGCTGGCGGCGTTTGCGGCGGTCGGCGCGAACATCCGCACCGTCAATCAGAACATTCCGCAGAAAAACGCGGCGGCGGTGTCCATTTCGGCGACGCTGGACGCCGCGACCCCCGCACAGCTGACGGCGGTGCTGCAGAATGTGCCGGGCGTGAAACGCATTGAGAAGGTCTACTGAGAAAGGAAACGGAAAACACTATGGTCAAAATTGCCGTCATGGGACATGGCGTTGTGGGCAGCGGCGTTGCCGAGCTGCTGCGCAAAAATGCGGCGCACATCGCCGCAAAGGCAGGCGAGGAGATCGTGCTCGAACGGGTGCTCGATCTGCGGGAATTTCCCGATCTCCCCTATGCAGACAAATTCACAAAGCACTTTTCGGATATTCTGAACGATCCCGCCATACAAATTGTGGTGGAGACCATGGGCGGGCTTACCCCTGCCTATGATTATGTGAAAGCGTGCCTTTTGGCGGGCAAGAGCGTCGTCACGTCCAACAAGGAGCTTGTGGCGCAAAAGGGCGACGAGCTTTTGGCGATCGCCAGGGAAAAGGGACTCAACTTTCTCTTTGAGGCAAGCGTCGGCGGCGGTATCCCCGTGCTGCGCCCGCTCGACCAGTGCCTTGCCGCAAACGAGGTGAGCGAGGTCGCGGGCATCCTGAACGGCACGACGAACTTCATGCTCACCCGCATGATCGAGGACGGCATGCAGTTTGAGGAAGCGCTGGCGCTGGCGCAAAAGCGCGGCTATGCCGAGCGCGACCCCTCTGCCGACATCGACGGGCTTGACGCCTGCCGCAAGATCTGCATTCTCGCATCGCTTGCCTTCGGCAAGCATGTCTATCCCGCGCAGGTGCGCACCGAGGGCATCCGTCAGGTGACGCTCACGGACGTGCGCCTTGCCGACGCGCTCGGCGGCGTTATCAAGCTCATCGGCAAAGCGGTGAGAGACGGCGAGCACGTTTCCTGTGCGGTCGCACCCATGATCGTCCCGAAGGAGCATCTTTTGTCGGATGTGCGGGACGTGTTCAACGCGATCTTAGTGCGCGGCGACGCCATCGGCGACGTCGTGTTCTATGGCAGGGGCGCGGGCAAGCTGCCCACCGCCAGCGCCGTTTTGGCGGACGTCATCGACGAGGTCAAGCACCTCAGGGCGCGCAAATATCTCTGCTGGGAGGCGGGCGCGCCGGACTATGCGACCGACTACGGTCTGCGGCCGGTGAAGATGCTGTTGCGGGTGCGCGCCGACGCGGACAGAAAAGCGGACATCGCAGCGGCGTTCGGCGACATCGCCTTTGTCGACTGCGACGCGCTGCCGCAAAATGAGTTGGCGTTTCTGACAAACGCCGTGACGGAAAAGGAACTCCGCGACGCCCTTGCGGCGGTCGCGGGTATCGAACTTGTCAGCCGCCTGCGGCTGGCGGAGCTTTGAGGAGGAACGGTATGCTGATCGTACAGAAATTCGGCGGCACGTCGGTGGCGGATGCCGCCCGTGTCATGCATGTGGCGCAAACGGTCGCGGACACCTACCGCGCGGGCAACGACGTGGTGGTGGTGGTCTCCGCGCAGGGCGACACCACCGACGACCTGATCGCCAAGGGCAAAGAGATCAATCCCGACGGCAGCAAGAGAGAAATGGATATGCTCATGGCGGCGGGTGAACAGATCTCGATAGCCCTCCTCGCCATGGCGATCGAAAAGCTCGGCTGTCCCGCCATCTCGCTGCTCGGCTGGCAGGCGGGATTTTACACCTCGTCGGTGTATAACAACGCGCGCATCCACCGTGTGGACACCGAGCGCATCCGCAGCTGCCTTGACCAGCGCAAGATCGTCGTGGTCGCGGGCTTCCAGGGCATCAACAAATATGACGACATCACCACCCTCGGGCGCGGCGGCTCGGACACAAGCGCCGTGGCGATCGCAGCGGCGATGAAAGCGGATCTCTGTCAGATCTATACCGATGTGGACGGCGTGTTCACCGCCGACCCGCGCAAGGTGACGGGCGCGGAAAAGCTGCCGGAGATCACCTATGACGAAATGCTGGAGCTGGCGACGCTGGGCGCACAGGTGCTCAACAACCGCTCCGTCGAGATGGCAAAAAAATATAACGTGGCGCTGGAGGTGCGCTCCAGCCTGCACGACGTACCGGGAACGGTGGTCAAGGAGGTAGTCAAAGTGGAAAAAATGCTGGTCAAGAGTGTGGCAAAGGATACCGATGTGGCGACGGTCGCCATCGTCGGACTGCCGGATGAGCCGGGCATCGCGTTCAAGGTGTTCTCCCGCGTTGCCAACGCGCACATCAACGTCGACGTCATTTTGCAGTCGGTGGGCAGAGACGGCACGAAGGACATCACCTTCACCGTCCCCGGCAACTGCGGCGCGGCGGCGGTCGCGGCTCTCTCGGAATATTGCGACAGCATCGGCGTCAAGAGCCTGACGCACGACGAGCAGCGGCTTGCCAAGGTGTCCATCGTGGGCGCGGGCATGGAGACGCACGAGGGCGTCGCCGCGCAGATGTTCGAAGCGCTTGCCGACGCGAACATCAACATCAGCATGATCTCGACAAGCGAGATCAAGGTTTCCGCCCTTGTGCCGCTTGCCGACGCCGACCGCGCCGTCGCTGCCATTCACAAGCGGTTCTTTGAAAAATAAAACGACCCAACTCAACAAAAAAGGCGAGGAAGCATCCTCGCCTTTTTCTTTATACCGTTTTACTGTTTCTTCTTTGAAAACCGCTGCAGAAGATACATCGCCGCGATGATCACCAGCGTGACACAGAAGATGCCCGCCATGCCCTTTGCCATGAGCGGCAGCGTTTCCATAAACAGATCGACATTGCTCATTTCGTTCATCCTTTCTCAGCCCAGCATCGTGAGGATCAGTCCGCCTGCAATGACCGAGGCGATCTGCCCCGAAACATTGACGCCGACCGCGTGCATGAGCAGGAAGTTCTGGTTGTCTTCCTGCAGTCCCATTTTGTTGACGACACGCGCCGACATCGGGAACGCCGAAATGCCCGCCGCGCCGATCATGGGATTGATCTTCTTGCCCTTGGGCAAGAACAGGTTGATGATCTTGGCAAACACGACGCCGCCCGCCGTGTCGAAAATGAACGCGACCAGTCCCAAAAGCAGGATCATCAGCGTTTCCTTTGTGAGGAACAGCTGCGCCTGCATCTTGGTGGAGATGGTGAGGCCCAGAAGCAGCGTGATGAGATTTGCCAGCACCTTCTGTGCCGTCTCGGACAGATTGTCAAGCACGCCGCACTCGCGGATAAGGTTACCGAACATCAAGAAGCCGATGAGCGCCAGGCTGCGCGGGGACACCAGTCCGACCACCGCCGTGATGATGATGGGGAACAGGATCTTCGTCGTCTTGGACACGCTGCCCGGCGCATAGGGCATACGGATCTGCCGCTCCTTTTTGCTGGTGAGCAGCTTTATCACCGGCGGCTGCACGATCGGCACAAGCGCCATATACGAATAAGCGGCAACC
>OIZI01000186.1_pt1 | contig 33427 bp, 21 predicted proteins | sample 1588441 | NCBI WGS metagenome assembly OIZI01 (sample SAMN03283284) | human gut metagenome | biome: human-associated habitat; material: feces | host: Homo sapiens | place: Peru | collected 2012 | reverse complement strand
TTGCCAAGCAACGCCAAGGCAGGTTACGTCATCCGTCGTATCTTGCGCCGTGCCGTACGTTACGCTTACACATTCCTCGACCAGAAGCAGGCATTCATGTACAAGCTCGTCAATGTATTGGTAGAGCAGATGGGTGCAGCCTTCCCAGAGTTGCCAGCTCAGCAGGAGCTCATCACCCGCGTAATGAAAGAGGAAGAGGATTCATTCCTCCGCACCTTGGAGAAGGGTATCAACCTCCTCAATGGTGATATGGACGAGCTCAAGGCTCATGGCGAGACTCAGCTCGACGGCGTGAGCGCATTCCGCCTCTTCGATACCTACGGTTTCCCTCTCGACCTGACAGAGTTGATCTGCCGTGAGAATGGTTACACTGTTGATGCAGCTGGCTTCGATGAGGAGATGAAGAAGCAGAAGGAACGTGCCCGCAATGCTGCTGCCGTTGAGAACGGTGACTGGGAGGTATTGCAGGAAGGCGACCAGAATTTCGTAGGTTACGACTATACAGAATATGAGTGCCACATTCTCCGCTATCGCAAGGTGACTCAGAAGAAGAACTCTTTCTATGAGTTGGTACTCGACAACACTCCTTTCTATGGTGAGATGGGTGGACAGGTTGGCGACAAGGGTGTACTCGTTAGCGAGAACGAGACCATCCAGGTCATCGACACCAAGCGCGAGAACAACCAGAGCATCCACATCGTAAAGGAGTTGCCAAAGGATGTAAACGCTGATTTTATGGCTTGCGTAGATATCGAGAGCCGCGAGGGAAGCGCTGCCAACCATACAGCTACCCACTTGCTCGACTACTGCCTGAAGCAGGTTTTGGGCGAGCACGTAGAGCAGAAGGGTTCTTATGTAGACAAGGACACCTTGCGTTTCGACTTCTCTCACTTCCAGAAGGTAACTGATGAGGAGCTCCGCAAGGTAGAGCACATGGTAAACGAGATGATCCGTGCCGACTATCCATTGGATGAGCACCGCGATACTCCTATCGAGGAGGCTAAGGAACTTGGCGCTATCGCCCTCTTCGGCGAGAAGTATGGCGACAAGGTTCGTGTGGTTCGCTTCGGTCCATCTGCTGAGTTCTGTGGTGGTATTCACGCCAAGAGCACCGGTAAGATTGGTTTCTTCAAGATTATCTCTGAGAGCAGCGTAGCAGCCGGCATCCGCCGTATCGAGGCTTTGACAGGCAAGGCTTGCGAGGAGGCTATCTACGGTTTGCAGGATACCATCGTAGCCTTGAAGGGCTTGTTCAACAATGCCAAGGATCTCGAGGGTGTCATCAGAAAGTACATCGACGAGCATGATGCCTTGAAGAAGGATGTTGAGAAGTTCCAGGCTCAGGCTGTAGAGCGTACCAAAGATAAGCTCGTAGAGAATGCAAAAGAAATCAACGGCGTGAAGGTTGTTACAGCCGTATTGCCTATGGAGCCTGCAGCTGCCAAGGATTTGGTATTCAAGGTTCGCGAGGCATTGCCAGAGAACATGATCTGCGTAGTAGGTTCTGTTTATAACGACAAGCCTATGCTCAGCGTAATGTTCAGCGATGATATGGTAAAGGATCACGGTTTGAACGCTGGCAAGATGATTCGCGAAGCTGCCAAGTTGATTCAGGGCGGCGGTGGTGGTCAGCCTCACTATGCACAGGCTGGCGGTAAGAACAAGGACGGCTTGAGCGCTGCAGTCGATAAGGTTGTAGAGTTGGCTCAGTTGTAAAAGGCCTCTCCAAAAGAGTATATGATAGAGTTATCTTAACTCTTATATATATAATAAGGTATAAAGGGTTGCAATCCATCTTTTCGAGGATTGCAACCCTTTTTTCTATTGACATTAGAGGAGCCTCCATATCATAATTATTAATTTATGATAATCGTCAAATGATAAAATTCCTTATTTCATTATCATTTTACGATAATCACTTTATGATAATCGGAATAAAAGTAGTATCTTTGCAGAAGATAAGCTGCACTCGGCAATTTGAAAGCAAGCTTTCATTGCGCTCATTTGCATTATCTTTGCAGCCGTAGAATATATAATTAAGGTATAGATATGGTAATGAAAAATCCTTTTGTCACAAATGGTTACGCCGGTCCGGAATACTTCTGCGACCGTGTGGAAGAAACCCAGCATATCACAGAGATGCTGACCAATGAGAATAACATGGCTCTGATTTCCCCTCGACGCATCGGAAAGACAGAGCTGATTCACCATTGCTTTGCCCAGCCAGTCATCCAAAAAGATTATTATACTTTTATCATAGACATCTATTCAACCAATTCCGTCAGCGATCTGGTCAATATGTTCGGCAAAGCCATCATTGACGCACTTCGCCCTAAAGGCAGAAGCGCTTGGGAGAAATTTCTGATGGCACTCTCTTCTCTCCGTTCAGAAATCTCTTTCGATATCAACGGGGCTCCAGTTTGGGGAATAGGCATCGGCAACATAGTAAATCCCGAAATTACGCTTGATGAGATATTCGCTTATCTCAACCAAGCCGACAAGCCATGTCTTGTTGCCATCGACGAGTTTCAGCAAATTACCAACTATGCCGACAATCGCATAGAGGCATTGCTCCGCACCTACATACAGCGTTGCACCAATGCCCACTTCATCTTCTCGGGTTCTCACCGCCATCTGATGGCAGAAATGTTCACATCCCCTGCCCGTCCTTTCTATCAGAGCGTGACACTGATGAACCTGAAGCCTCTGGATGTGGAGAAATATAAGGAGTTTGCCACAGCCAAGTTCGAGGAGCGCAACAAACATCTCGATGCAGCCATCATCGGAGAACTCTTCGCCCGTTTCGGTGGTGTCACTTCATACATCCAGCGAGTAATGAATGTCCTCTTCCTCAAGACTCCCGAGCAGGGCACCTGCACGCTGGATATGGTAGCTGACGCCATCAACTACAATCTCAACATGGCATCAGACACCTACGAGACCCTTCTGCGCCAGATGCCGGAAAAGCAGCGCAACGTCTTCATCGCCATCTCTGCAGAGGGCGAAGCCAGAAGCGTAAAGAGCGGAGCCTTTGCCAAGAAATACCACCTCCCATCACCAAGTTCTGTCAACTCTGCCTTGAAGGGATTGTTGGAAAAAGATTTCATCACCCAAGAAGGCGATGCCTATGTAGTATATGACAAGTTCTTTGATTTGTGGCTGAAAAAGTATCTGAAATAAATGCTTTGAAAATTGCATAAAAAGGCATAAAGGGTTACAATCCATCCTTTCAAGGATTGCAACCCTTTTTTCTATGGTCAACCGATAATAATATTCTCCATAAAACAAACTAGCTCACCAGAAGTATAGCCTACAACCTCCTCTTTATCATCAACTTTAATTGAATAATATCCATCTTTACCATACCATTCGACTAGATATTTATGACTATTTTTCTCCAATAGGAACGCATGCTCATATTCTTCACTTTTGGAATCGTAAAGTTTAAACTTCTGAGGGTCAATACCATTTTCATGACAAATATTTCTAAGATAAATAAATACAGGATCAAAGCAATGGCTATCGCGAGTCTTACGCTGAGCCAAGATAGTATGACCATCCTGGCAAAAGATACGCTTATTCCATGCCTCATCAAGAATGGTTGGATTTTTTATGATACATTGAATCCATGAAGCACTACTCTTGATCTTATCAGCAACCAACCCCTCTAGAAAGTTCTTAACTGACATGTCAGAATAATTAGATATCCAATTGTCTATTAAGATTTTAATATTACCTCCATACACTTGCTTTTCCTTTGTTAGCTCTCGCATATAACGCTTGATACTATTGTCACGATCTTTATTATATTGGTATAAGCGATTGCTTTCTTCCCAACATTTTGGAGCAAGGACAAGAATTGCAGAATAATAGGCTAAACTATTATCATTGATGCTATTGAGCAGTTCTATCAACTTTCTTGTGTATTCTTTAAATGTATCCAAATCGTTATGTGACCAATTTAAAAGGCAGCGAATCTGTCCCCATAAATACGGGTGTTGCTCGGCAGTATCTATTTCCCTTTCCCATTCTTCGTTGCTCAAAATCAAAGATGCCTTAAGCTTTTCTTCAGCTAAAGATTGATTGTCGATTCTTTTGTAGGTTTTATCTAAAGAACCCAAAAACTTTTTAACAACCATACCATCCTCTTCCATATTCATTCCTTGTGTAGAAACAAAGGCTACCAAATCTACAATCATTTGCTTCAAACTTAAAGTAGCTTCCTTGGAATACGAGATTTTATCGATTCGCTGATTGTTATTATCGTTAAGAAGAATGTTACGCATCGCCCTAACCCATGATTCAAGATTTTTAAGCCATGGTTTATGACTTGCCTTATCAAAATACCAAGGCATCACTTCATCCTCAGACTTTTTTGTCTTAAAGACAGGAAAAGCACGAAGAAATAAAAGCATAGCATAGAATGTTAGTTCTACGTCATTTGGTATTTTATTTTCTAAAAAAGAGTCAAATAAAGAACGTTCGTCCTTATCTATATGACTTATTTCTGGCAAGAGACAAGAAATCTCATAATAAATATCATCAGCAGCTTTAAAAATTAAAGAATTAACGTCCTTGATAAGCTGTTTAAAATCCAAAGTCAATGTAGTTACAGGCACAATCACATGCTGATCATCACTACGAAGATCCGTTAAACTATCTATATAAGCATATAACAAGTTATCTATTTTTGTTTCTTCTAGATTGTAAGACGCTTCTGCAAGTTTTTCAGAAATATTCTCATTCTCGAATAACTGCAAGGCTATTAATCGCAACAATAATTTCTTGAATTGAAATTCCGACAACTTAGCTACCATCAGACGATCTTCTCTACGTTCTTCAGGCTCTATAGCTTCAGTATCGATAATTCTCTGCCGAGCATACTTATGCCAAAACATATCAATCCAAGCTCCATCCATCAAAGTACGCCAATTCTCTTCATCTTCTGAAGTTGCAAGAGATTTTCCCTGTTCATCTGTTTCCACCTGTTGAATTTGAAGTTCTTCCTCAAGAGTTGACTTCAACTTATCAAAATCAGACAACTGCTTACCTCGGGCATTCATCTTAATGAAAAGTTCATTAGATAGTCCAAAATCACCCAAATTTAACAGATTAAATGTTATATGTTCAAGATTCTGACGACAGACAGACAAATCCATAGACCAGTTATCTCCCATCTCATTATATATCGCATCTATCATAACAAGCATAGAAAGAATAGTTGGGTCATATCTCCATTCCCACTTAAACCAATCTCTCCCCGTTATGATAACAGAAGGTGCTGTTTTCTTGGCTTCAGCTTCCAATATAAACGGCATAGCCGCATGCTGCACCAACTCATCACAAAACTCTTCTGAAGTATTACGAGTCTCATAGGTAAAGATAGAATGCTTTTTATCACTAGGCATAACCAGTTCAACTCCCATCATCCAATGAAGAAGGAAGAGTGTTGTAAGGCGTTGCTGACCATCAAGTGGTTCAAATGCATTATTTAAGTTACTACCATATACAAAGTCAAGTTCTGTTGAAGGACGTTTACCTTTAACAACCAAAAGAAGAGAGTGTACGAATACCTTACGTATCTCGTCTACCTTCTGACTCTGTCTTCCCTGAGCATAGTCACGCTGAATCTTTGGTATACGAAGCTTGCCTAGTTTCAAAAGATCACTAAAACTATATTTCTTCAAGTTGTTACTCATATTTTGGTCTCCTTATCTTCTATAACTACTGAATCAAAAATCGGATCTACCACTTCATGTATTGCATTCATATATCCCTCACGGTCAGTGCGATTCCATCGCATACTATCAAGATATGAAGCAACTTTTTCACTATCCGTATAGTACTTAAGAAACAGATTACGTGTACATAATGGAATAAAGCGGTCTCCCTTTCTATCATATTTCAAAATACAATACCTTTTGTATGCAAATGGAGCATCCTTATACTCTCGGTTGGTAGCACTATCAAGCAAAGTTAGATTACTAAGATAGTCCTTCTTCATTGTTGTAAGATCTATCTCCGAATCATTCTCTCCCACCTCTGCTGAATAGTATTTATTTATCAGCTGATAGAATTCTCTATATTTATCTACGTTTACCTTTGTTCGGTCTGTGAATTCGATTATCATATCCTGACACTTCTGTGCTAAGTCCTTCGCACGATCAGTATGTTCCATACCAAGTATGAACTTAACATTTTTGAGCCAACGCAAGCGATCTTCGTATTCCTGTAATGTAGCATCATTCTGAGAATCAACATGTTCAACATCCCAACATTCTTTTTTAAACTTATCAAAAGCAAATCGTAGATTCTGTCCCTTACGACAACACTCTACATTAAAAAGCAATAATATTCGAGGAACATATTCAGACTTATACTCGAACTCATCAATAACATCCTTTTTAATAAATTTATTATCTTGTTTGAATCGTTCCATTATCTTTCTACGCAGAGATTTCTCTGTGTCTTCAATAGTCCATTCATATCCAGGTTCAAAAACTTTACGCTTTCGTTTCTCATCCTCCAAATAGTCATATATCTGCAATGGACTAAAACCTACAGCTATGAGATAACCGACATAGTGATAATAAAGGTTATCTTCGTACCAGGCAACAAGTCGATCAAAGGTCTTTCTTACTTGTTTCCAAGCATCCTGCATACTATGAACATCATTAGACCAGCTACTCACAAACACTTCATTGGTTCGATTACGTTCTTGATTACGGCAGAAATCATAAAGTTTCTGAAACTCACGATACGAATAGTCTGTATCATTCTCTTCCCCACGACAAGTGACAAAGTCAAACAACACATCTATACGAGTTTGGGTACACTGGTTATCATCGCTGATGAAATACCAAAATTTATCATCCTGAAACTTGCGCTCCATCTCATTCCATTCCATTGCCAATTGCTCTGCAGGCAATTTATCTCCTTCTGCTCGCAAATCATAATCCATAATAAACAGAGCTTTAATAAGTTCAGAACTTGTGAGCGAAATCTTACCCTTGTTTAAACGGTTAAAAATATTGATACTAATAATATCATTACTATTTTCATCAATCGCATACCAGATAATTTTCACATGACGCTTAGCTGAAGAATAAAACAAGCAGCGTATAATATCAGTAAAATCCTCGTTATTTACACACCATTTTTCTATCACATATTTTGCTTCACTCAAATAATAACTATCGATATTATCAGCCGCATTAGGATCATCGAAGTTCAATTGTGGTCGGTTTGTATAGGTAATCTCATATAACAATGAAGTATATTTTTGAATATCCTTAGGGGTCATATAGCCTCTGAGAAGTTCTTTAAGAACAAGCAGAAGAGTTGTTAATCGTTGCTGACCATCAAGCACCTCATAGGCATCTATACCATTATAATTACAAGCCTTGACAACAACAGGCTGCAGAAAGTAACTATCGCTTTTCACATTGTCATCATTGGCAAATTGTTTAATGTCTTCAAGCAGGTCTATCACCTGCTTTTCTTCCCAACGATACCCACGTTGGAAAGATGGTATCACAAAGTGATATTGTCCATCCAACATATCCGCAATGGGCATTGGAGAGAAATTTTTATCCATTATTTGATATTCGTCATTCATAAGAGTATTACATAATATATAAAAATGGAGAAAAGATAGTCAACAAAATGGTTATGCAAAATGCCGGCGTGTTGCCCTCTAGCCACCCACCTATGCTCAATGCGCTTATGCCCAATGCAAGAGATGCACCGTGAATAAGTTGTTATCCGATAAATGAGATAAGCAGTTCTATACTTGATAGAACAAATCTATGCAAGTTTTTGTCGCCCCTATCTTCTCTCCGTATTTTTTTCAAACAATACAATTCGACTATTAATCTATCAAATCAACAGTCCAGTTCAGACTCTGAATCTTCATATCGAGTTCACGATATTGCTTAGCGTATGAATCAGCCTGCTTACGAAGAAGACTTACATCTACCGTACGCACATACTTCAACTCGTTTCTTCCATACCGAGTATCATTAACAGAAACGTATCTTACGATGTCCTGCATCGCCTTTACACGCATAGAGAGTACATCTCTCTTAGCCATCATTCTGGTAAGAGATTCACCATCCAACGTTGTCTGAACATTGGTAAGATTAATGCGATAGATTAAGTCTTCCAACTGTACAAGAGCCTCATCCAGTTCTTTGCACAATTCTACCACATTATCGCATGGCTCATCACCCTCCAAAACTTTGGCGCTCGCCTTGATACGCTCCTTTAATTCAGCGACCTTTGTTTGCAACTCGGCTCTAATACTTAACGCTTCTGCTAACTTCATAATTCTATCTCATTTTAATTGTTTAGAATGATAAATGCTTTTCTTTTGAAGCATTTATCATCTATGAATTTATAACTCCTTCACCCATTTCTGACCAGCTTTGGTCTTCATCATCCAAAGTAAAAACAAGGCTGCGCAAACTGCGACACCGCCTAAAATTATAATTAATCCTTCCATATTATTTATGTTTTAAAATATAGTACCCAATAACAGCTAATAAAACTGTCGAAATAACACCAACACCTAACAAGATGGCATAAGGCAAACCCTCCTCCATTCCTGTTATTAAGGCAACAGAGCCACCTATCACCATTGCTGTGAAAGTAGTTTTTGCCAAATCAAAGAAAAACTTACCAATAGTTTCTCTTATCGATTTTTCCCTTTCCCGGTCGTCTCTAGCAGTCATAATCAAAAACTATTTTTTATGAATGCAAATGTAGTAAAAATCTAGCTCTTCGCCAAACTTTTTGCAGAAAATCATTGTATATAATGATAAAAAACCATAAACATTTGCAAAAATAGCGAATACTAAATATAAAGTATTATCTTTGCAACCAATAAAACATATATAAATGGAAACAACCTTTGATGGGTTTTACCCAACTCACCCTGGTGAGGTTTTGAAAGATGAATTAGAAGAACGTGGCATTTCGCAAAGAAAATTTGCGGAAAGTATCGGTATGGGATATTCCGTACTCAATGAAATACTGAATGGCAAACGTCCCATTACCACAACTTCTGCTCTAATGTTTGAGGCTGCACTAGATATTCCTGCAGATTCTCTCCTGAAACTGCAGATAAAATACAATATGCATACAGCCCGGAAAGATAATGCTTTGGTTGAAAAGCTCAAGCAGATTCGCAAAGTTGCAGCTATACTATAAATATATATTCAATATGGCTATTATAAAGACAGTAGAAGGAAAGACTCCTCAATGGGGAAAAAATTGTTTTATCGCTGAGAATGCCGTGCTGACCGGCGATTGTATTCTTGGCGATGACTGCAGCATCTGGTATAGTGCGGTTTTGCGCTCTGACGTAGATGCCATCAGATGTGGAAACAGAGTGAATGTGCAGGATTGCGCCTGCATTCATCAAACAGGTACGATGCCTTGCATTTTGGAGGATGATGTGTCGGTGGGACATGGTGCCATCGTTCATGGTGCCACAGTCAGAAAAGGCGCACTTATCGGTATGAATGCCACCGTACTGGATAAGGCAGATATCGGCGAAGGATTCGCAAGAACCGTCCAAACCAGGAACAAGGCAAAAAGCTGCTGATGGAGTTTGTTGAGAATGCCAAGTTTCAGAATTGCGTGCCTCAAGCTGGATATATCAAGTCTATGGGACTGAAAGCAGAATAAAAAGAAAAAGGTCTTAGGAGTAAGTGCAGGTACGACTTCTCCTAAGACCTTATTATTTATATAGTTTAAAAAATCAAGCCTTATTTTTTCTGGAATACTCTCACGTAATCCACTTCCATCTGAACAGGGAAGGCGCTTTCGTCAACACCTTTTATGCCGCCCCATTCACCGCCCCAAGCCAGGTTGAGGATAACATAGAATGGTTTATTGAAAGGCCATGAACCTACATCATTTTTACCGTCATTATTGAAATTGAGCAGTTCCTTACCATCCACGTAGGTCTTGATATAATCAGGAGTCCACTCCAGGCGATAAACGTGGAAACCGTCTTCAGCACCCGCAGTCAGTCGCTCTTTGGTAATCTGGGTTCCCATCACATGATTAAACTTCTCAGTATGGAGCGACGAAGAAGTATAGTTAGGATTAACACCTACCTCTTCCATAATATCAATCTCGCCACATTTAGGCCAAGGATTTGCTCCGAAATCATTGTTGCAAGGCATCATCCAGAAAGCAGGCCATGTGCCCTTACCTTTAGGCAATTTGATGCGAGCTTCGAAGATACCATAAAGCCAGCCCTGGGTTTCGTGGGCATATACGCGACCCGAATAAATTTTGCCGTTGCTGCCCTTGAAACAGTTGATATAAAGCCGGTTATCAGCAATTTCTGTTACGCGCTTACCATCTGCAGAACCGTTCGCATAGTTCTGAAGTTCATTATTCACCCAGCCCGCCTTCTGCACCTCATGTCGCCAATCGGTACTATTCAACTCAGAACCTTTATTGAACTCATCATTCCAGACCAGTTTGTAGCCTTCAGGAATCACCATTTCGCCACCCTCGATAGGAGTAACCTGTTTTCCAGCCTGATGCACTGGCACCAACACCTTCTTATCCCCTAACGAAATCTCGACACTTCCGCCAAGAGCTACTGGCGATTTGTTCTCTTCCACATCTACAGTTACCATACCCATAGCTTTGTTATTACCGCTGGCACTCACTTTAAACCAAGAGTATACATTTGCTAAAGGACCATCTCCAGGGAAGGATGCTCTCGCTTCCCAACCACCAGCAGATGCCACTACCATGATTTTATAAGTACCTCCCTTAACAGGAGCATCGATGCTCGTAGGAGAACAGGATATCGTTACCTCTCCATCGCCGTCAGAAGAACTACTGCTACAGGAAAGCAGCATGAGCGAAAGGAGAAAGGAAAATATTTTCAAGAATTTCATGTCATTTAAAATTTAGAAAGGGAGCCACTCCCACTTATTCATAGGAGCAGCTCCTGTTTAATTCTATAATAAACCTATGAAACCTATAAACCTAAATCCTATTTCACAATCAAAACGATGTCACTGACAGTTATTTCTGCATCCTTAGGAGCACCAGCGAAGTCCATAACAAGCTTCACTTTCTCCATATCACCTGCCGCAGTACCTTGGATAGTCGCATCGTCATAGCGAACCACATATTCACCATTGACGTTCTGATACATATCAGCAAACAAATAGCTGTCATCATTACCTGTATCACACAACTTAAATGTTGCTAAAGGCAACTTAGCTGTAGTAGTAACCTTGCAAGAGAAATCCACCTTCTGGCCCATCTTAATAGATATAGGAGCCTCTGTTAATGCCCACTGTGCATGCCATTGTTCAGCTGGAGTTTCAACTGGGATAACAATTGTATGCTTACTGCCCTCATGGGTGATAACTGGAGAACAATCTATAGGTCCCCAACCTGCATCGCCAAACCAATTGGTATTTACAAACGATTGATTCTCATCCACAGCCTTCCAGAGATTTCCTGCTGTATTGTAATCGAAAGGCACCTTGATTTCCTCTGGTACTTCAGTTCCGTCATCATTGGCATGGTCTTTCAATACAAGGCTCTCTATCATGATTTCATCGCCAGCTTTGTTGCCACCAAAATCGAAGACAATCTTCAAGTTTGAGATGTCCACACCGTCGAAGTCTGAGCCGAAGAGACATTTTGGTTCACCTGCCTCCAGCTTTATTTCTTTTTCCATCAAGATAGCATCATCATCGTCTGTTTGGCAGAGTTTAACCTTCACACCACCATGACCCAAGTTTGATGTCAAGATGACAGAGAAATCGTAGTGCTTGTCAGCAGAAGTAGAGATACCTAAGTTGGTAAAAGGAACCTGAGCTTGCCAACGCGCGGTAGTTGCCTCAGGGAGCTTCAATGTATAGCATCCATTGCTGTAGGTACAAACCGGGTCAGCAATTTGGCTCCATCCTGGAGCATAATAGCCAGCTGAAGGTTTTTCAGGGAAGGTAATTTTCTTGAACAGATTAAACTCACTGTCTTCAACAAAGCCCCCAAAGCCGTTCATTTTGGTTTTCTCCACAGTGAACTGCTTCTTGACGCTCTCCTTGCTGATACCATTGCGGTTCTTCACAAAGCACTCTACATCGTAAGTACCCTTCTTGCGATAATACTTAGAGAGGTTGAAAGCAGAAGAATAAGCTCCATCTATTACCCAAATCGGAGTAATGCCTGCCTTGCCATCAAACGAGAAGTTGGCGGTGTTGGTCTCTTGGTCAACATCTATCTTGAAGTTGTCGGCGAAGTCGGCTACATTAGGCAACTCACCGTTGGCTCCAGAGAACTCTTCTGCGGAGCATGCGCTGAGCATCAATCCACCCAGAAGAGCATAAGCCATATTTCGAAATATCTTTTTCATATTGCTGAAATCTTAAAGTTAATATTTTATTAGGGGGTAGAGGAAACTATTGTTCCTCTACCTTAATAAGTTTTAATAATTGTTCTGAACCAAAGCAGGGTCGGAATCAAGCTCTGCCTGAGCGATAGGAATATACTTCTTTGATTCTGTCCAAGAATTTGTACGATAGCCATACTTATCTGGAGTCAAGACGCTGGCAGCCTTACCAGTACGAACCAAGTCGAAGTAACGCTTGCCCTCACCAACAAACTCCAAGTGGCGCTCATTGATGACATCATCCTTGGTTACGACACCAAGCTCTGCGATTCCTGCGCGACGTCGGATTTTATTCACATATTCCTTAGCCAAATTAGCATCACCACCTGTCTCAAGCAACAACTCGGCTGCATTCAAATAAGCCTCGGCTACACGATAGAAACGATAGTTGTTGTTATAGTTCAGATTGGCATCGAAACCTGCATCGGCGTTGTTCTCAGTAAAAGGACGGTATTTAGCCAACCAAAGACCTGTATCTTGATAGCGCTTATGATAATGCGTATCATCAGCATCACCATCAGTACCCATTCCACGACAATCCCAGCAAGTTGCTGCACGACGAGTGTCATTGTCAGAGTACAAGTCGTATGTTTCCTGTCTTACAGGCAAGAAGCCCCAACCATCGCTGGCTTGCTTCACCCAGCCATCACCACCTGGCCATGCATTAGGTGAAATCAAAGTAGGAAGAATTGTGCCACCGATAGCCAATGGAGAACTCCAACCACGCTCGTTGTTACCATCCTCGTAGTTGATTTCCCAAATTGACTCCTTGCACCATTCACCACTTTCCTTCCAAATGTCGGCGAAATTATCCATCAATCCATATTCGCTCTTGTCGTTGATAATCTCTTGCATATATTGCAATGCCTTTGGATAGCGGGTCTTATCGTTTTGGTACATTACCATTTCGGCATACATCATGTAGCACATCGCCTGAGACATACGACCGCTGTTCTTGTCATCCCAACGCATAGGCAAAACCTTAGAGTCAATAACTGCCTCAAGCTCGCTAATGAGATTATTATACACCTCGTCTGCCTTCAACTGAGGAGCTGTATATGGAGTGTTCAAATTCTCAAGATAGAAAGGGATATTTCCGAAGTAATGCCACAAGTTGTTGTAGAAATATACTCGGAGGGCACGTCCTTGCATCTCATAGGAAGCCTTATTTTCTGCGGTGAGATTACCCGCTGCCCAAGGAATATACTTCAAGAGGTCGTTGCAACGCTTGATGCCAGAGTAATCAACTGTCCAAAGTGAACTCAATGTATGGCTAGCATTCGCCTCAAAGTTAAACAGCATATGCCACTGTTGGTTATCATTTTTGTCACTACCTCCTACCCAGAAGTCATCGCCCATGATTTCGGCATCGATATTAAGAGCATTATACTGTCCCAATCCCCAATCTGGCCAGTGGATAGGGTCATAAGCAGCATTCAAAGCCTCATTGATGTGCTCATCTGTGGTATAATATTCCTCCAGAGGCTCACCCGATGGGTTCTCTACCTCAAGGAAGTTGTCGCTACAAGATGTGGTTGCCAAGGTCATACTGGCTGCCATCACACCGAGTGCTATATATTTCATTGTCTTCATAATTGTCAATGTTTTAAGATGTTCTACATTTAGAATGAAAGGTTGAAACCGATGGTGTAGGTGCGTGCTTGTGGATAGATACCACGGTCAACACCGAGAGAGGTACCACCAGAAGAAATTTCTGGGTCGAAGCCCCAATACTTTGTCCACGTTATCAAGTTCTCCGCCATCACATAGAAACGTAAACGGCTGATGGAGAGCTTCTGTGTCAAGTTCTTTGGCAAAGTATAACCCAATGAGATATTCTTCACACGGAGATAAGAGCCATCACAAATATAGAGATCTGATACCTGCCAGTTGGTTGCATCACCAGCCTTCAAGATAGGATACTTGTTGGATGTACCCTCACCTGTCCAACGGCTCAGCATCCAAGATGGGAAGTTACCTGAGTAGACATCTGTACGATAAGTGGCATCAAACACCTTGTTGCCAGTCACGCCCTGCAGGAAGAGGTTGAAGTCGAATCCCTTCCACTCAGCACCAAGGTTGAAACCGAAGGTCCACTTTGGTGTGCCGTTACCGATATTGGTACGGTCGTCTGCATTAATCTTACCATCACCATTCACATCAACGAAGCGAACATCACCTGGTTGTGCATCTGGCATAATCATATTACCATCCTTGTTGACATAAGCCTTCACCTCATCCATGTTCTGGAAGATGCCAGCGGTCTTATAACCATAGAAATATGGGAAAGGCTGACCGTTGCTACCACGGGTGCCACCACCTGAAAGACCTTGGAAGCTATCGAGGTCAATATAACCAGTGTCATTACCAAGGTTGGTCAACTCATTGTGCAAGTAGCTTACATTAGCCTTGGCATTGAAGCGAGCATCAGAAATGTGCCACTTGTAGCCGAGTTCGAACTCAAGACCAGAGTTCTTCATATCACCCACATTGCCGATAGGCTTTGTCTCACCTACATAACTTGGGATAGGCATGGTAATCAACATACCATTAGTCTTCTTCACATAGTAATCTGCACTGAATGTCAATGCACTGCCGAAGAAGCCGAAGTCGAAGCCGATGTCTGTCTGCTCACTCTCCTCCCACTTCAAGTCTGGGTTGGCTGTAGCATTCGCCTTAGAGCCATTAAACTTGGTGGCGTTCTTGCCGAAAAGCACATTGTTACCCATAGATGTCAACACCGTGTAGCGGAAATCACCGATATTATCGTTTCCATTCTTACCCCAGCTGGCACGGAACTTCAAGTTGCTCAACCAATCGCGAGTGCTCTCCATGAATTTTTCATTCATGATGTTCCATCCAACAGATGCAGATGGGAAAGTACCATACTTATTATTGGTTCCGAAACGGCTTGATCCATCACGACGTATAGTTGCCTGGAACATATACTTCTCGTCATAGTTGTAACTGATTCGACCGAAGAGAGAAGAAATGGTATGAACCACATTATTACCACCATATACAGAGTGCTGAATGGTAGGAGTTCCTACAGAGATTATCTTTCCTTCTTCATCAGTAACGATAGTTTGCACATAGTTACCTGTTGCATAGTCGATAGAAGGCTTGTTCACATTCACCAAGTTCCAGCGGCTACCACCTAGGTTATCGCTCTTGTTCTTCATGGCACTCTGACCTAACACCACAGCAAAACTATGCTTACCTATGGTCTTGTCGTAAGTCAAAGTATTCTCCACCTGCCAGTTGATACCCTTGCTAGAGCTCTTGGAAGCTGAGGTGTGGGTTTGCTTGTTATTACCAGACAAGTAGTACTTAGAAGCCACATAGCTGTCTGTACCCCAGAAGCTGAGGTCGGCGCTGTAAGTAAAATGATATTTCAAGTTGTCCCACAACTGGAGGTCGATGGAAAACTTAGGCACAAACTTATGTGACCAGTTCTTGGCTGCAGGAATACTCATCATAGCCAATGGGTTGTTCATTTCCTGATAGGTACCAGCCATACCTGGAATTGTATAGTAATTACCATTGGCGTCACGAGGAATTTCATAAAAATCACGTGTACCTATTACTTTTCCTTCACTATCATAAACGTTTGGATCTTCCAGTTTGTCATAATAAGACTTTGCTACATTCCCATCTGTAACAGTTGGAGCCAATGTTGGAGCCATATAGAGGGCACTGCCAAGCACAGAGCCAAACTCAGAATTGGTTGAGATACCGGTACTCTTGACACGTGTATAGGCCATATTGACGTTTACATCGAGCTTGTTGAGGAAGTTGCGCTCCTTCGATGCATCCATCACATTATATATATTGTTAGAGCGGAGTGAGAGGCGCTCATAGTTGCTCTGTCCGTAGTTACCGCCTACGATACCCTCCTGCTTGTAATAGCCCATAGAAAGATAGTAGTTGATTTTTTCAGAGGCACCACTGATGCTCACCTCATGATTCTGCACAGGCGCATTGTCATTGAAAACAAGGTCTTGCCAATCAGTACCGAAACCACTAATTGCTTTGCCATTGGAATCTTTCAATGCATAAGGGTCTGCAAAAACTGGAGCCTGACCGCCGTTTACGGCACGCTCATTCTGAAGGATTGCATAATCGGTAGCGCTGGTTACATCGCGCTTCTTCCATGCGCTCTGCCAGCCGTAAGAGAAGTTATAGTTGATCTGTGCCTTGCCCATCTTACCCTTCTTGGTAGTAACGAGGATAACACCGTTGGCTGCACGAGCACCATAGATGGCACCTGATGCGGCATCCTTCAATACCTCGATACTCTCGATGTCGCTTGGGTTCAAGTAATCCAAGCCACCCTCGATAGGCATGCCGTCTACGATATAGAGAGGGTCAGAGTTATTAATGGTACCTGTACCACGTACACGAACCTTGGAACCCTCACCAGGCTGACCTGAAGAAGAAGTTACGTTGACACCGGCAGCCAGACCCTTCAATGCGTTATCAACACGCACTGGGCTCTTACCAGCCAAATCTTCGGTGCTCACCTTGGCGATAGCAGCTGTTACCACGCTCTTCTTCTGAACACCGTAACCTACAACAACCACTTCGTCCAAAGCCTTGTCGTCTTGTTTCAGAGTAATCTTCATGTTGGCTGAAGGACGGACCTCTGCATCCTTGTAGCCGATGAAGGTGATAACCAAGGTCTGGTTAGCATCAGCATCGATGACAAAGTTACCATCAAGGTCGGTAATTGCACCGGCACCCTTGACGCCTTTAACCTGTATGGTGGCTCCGATAACGGGTTCACCCAGGTCATCCAACACGACACCTTTGAAGGTGTTTTTCTGTGCGAGTGCTGACGCCGACATCAATAATGCAGTCGCCAGCAATAGACTTCTTGTTTTCATATTTAGAAAATTAGTTTAGAATTGATTTTATTCGTTATTAATATATGTTAGTTGCGAAGTATTTCTCCGTTGTTGATACGAAGGTTGGCTTCGTGTTAGTTGTAGAACACACTTAGGCATTTTTGCGATTAGGCATTTTTGCGATTGCAAATATAATAGAATTTTTCGAGTTTTCCTAACCCCATTAACAGAATAGTGGAACAAAAGCGATACAAAAACGCAATAACAGCCTCATTAACAACAGGTTTCCATAATCTCCCATACCATTGAAAGTGGATGGAATAAAAATTGTATTTTGCACCCTTTTTATCCATCAATTATTTCTACAACGCTTTCTTCATTTTCATTTATTTCCACTTTTAGCCACATTTCTATTTTTCATACAACACTATCTATCAGGCACTTATAAAAATTACAGCTGGTATTTTTCCACTTTTGCTTTACAAGCATTCGGTTTATACCTTTTATTTAGTAACTTTGCATCTGAAAATGACAGATACGCATTTTCACAACTAACAATTTAATATTCATAAGAAATAATATTCACCAGAAACATGAAACACTTCATTCTATCCTGCGCACTGTCGATGGCGGCTATAGCCACCTCCAGCGCACAACAAACTGGTCAGTTGCCTGTATATCTCGACAACACCAAACCTGTAGAGCAACGCATCGACGATGCCATTGCCCGAATGACACTTCAAGAGAAGATTCGCATCATTCATGCACAGAGTAAGTTTTCCTCTGCAGGAGTTCCCCGTTTGGGATTTCCTGACTTCTGGACAGATGACGGTCCTCATGGTGTTCGCCCTGATGTATTGTGGGACGAATGGGAGCAGGCTGGTCAGACCAATGACTCCTGCGTAGCCTTTCCTGCCCTCACCTGTCTGGCAGCATCCTGGAACCCACAGATGAGCAGAATCTATGGAGAATCATTAGGCGAAGAGGCTTTGTATCGAGGAAAAGATATGATCTTAGGACCTGGCGTGAACATCTATCGCACCCCATTGAACGGACGAAACTTCGAATATATGGGTGAAGATCCTTATCTGGCAAGCATCATGGTTGTACCTTATATCCAAGGATTACAGTCTAAGGGAGTATCAGCCTGCGTAAAGCATTACTGTCTCAATAACGACGAGGAATACCGTCATCAGGTAAATGTCATCGTGAGCGACCGTGCCCTCCATGAAATCTATCTCCCAGCCTTCAAGGCTGCTGTAGAGAAAGGAAAGACTTGGGGAATCATGGGCGCTTATAATCTCTACAAGAACGAACACAACTGCCACAACCAGTGGACACTGAACAAGATTCTGAAGGGCGACTGGAAATATGACGGCGTAGTGGTAAGCGACTGGGGAGGCGCACACGATACCGACCAAGCCGTGAAGAACGGTCTCGACATGGAGTTTGGTTCATGGACGAACGGATTGACTATGGGTGCCAGCAATGCCTACGATAATTACTTCCTTGCCGTACCATATATAAGAGGTATCCAGGAAGGTAAATACACCACCAAGGAATTGGATGAAAAGGTGCGCCGCGTATTGCGCCTCTTCTATCGCACCACCATGAATCCGAACCGTCCCCGCGGTTTCCTCTGTTCTGAAAGTCACTATGCTGCAGCCAGACAGATTGCCGAAGAAGGCATCGTATTGCTCCAGAACAGGAACAATGTGCTCCCTATCAACACCCAGAAGGCTAAGCGCGTGCTGGTAGTAGGCGAGAATGCCATCAAGATGATGACCGTAGGCGGAGGCTCTTCTTCGCTCAAGGTACAGCGCGAGATTTCGCCACTCGATGGATTAAAATCACGACTGGAAAAAGATAATGTGGAAGTGGAGTTTGCTCGAGGTTATGTAGGCGATGTAAGCGGAAATTACAATGGCGTAACTACCGGACAGAATCTGGATGATAAACGCAGCGAGGCAGAGCTGATGGCCGAAGCCATAGAAAAAGCCAAGCATGCTGATTACGTGGTGATGTTTGGCGGCTTGAACAAGAGTGATTATCAGGATTGCGAAGGTCACGACCGCAAACAGCTTGAATTGCCATACGCTCAAGACAAGCTCATAGAGGCTTTGGCTAAAGCCAACAAGAACTTCATCTATGTGAATATCTCGGGTAATGCTGTGGCTATGCCTTGGAAAGAGAAGGTAGCAGGTATCGTACAGGGATGGTTTATCGGTAGCGAAAGCGGTGAAGCTCTGGCTTCTATCCTCACCGGTGACAAGAATCCTAGCGGCAAATTACCATTCACATGGGTAAACTCATTGCAGGAAGTGGGTGCCCACGCATTAAACACCTATCCGGGCACCTGGCGCAAGGAAGGTGGAGCCAAGACTGAGGGCAACATCATTGATGAGGAGTATAAGGAAGGCATCTACGTAGGTTACCGTTGGACTGATAAGAAAAACATCAAGCCTGCATTCGCCTTTGGACATGGATTGAGCTACACTCAGTTTGCCATCTCTAATCTTCGCAGTGATAAGAATCTGATGAATCAGAATGACTCTATCACCTTTACCGTGAATGTAAAGAACACTGGCAAACGTGCCGGTGCAGAAACCATCCAGCTCTATATCCATGATGTAAAGGCTTCTGTCGATCGCCCTTACAAGGAGCTGAAGGGATTCCAGAAGGTTTACCTGCAGCCAGGAGAGAGCAAGGATGTAAACATCACCATCAATAAGCAGGCACTCAGCTTCTATGAAGAAACAGCTGCATCCTGGAAGGCAGAAGCAGGCAAGTTTGAGGCGCTCGTCGGAAATGCTTCCGATCAGCTGAAACTCAAAAAGGCGTTTGAACTGAAATAGAATTAAAAAGGTTCCTCTGGAGATTATCAACCTCCATCAAGGAACCTTTTTTATCACCCAGTATAAGTTTGCGCCAAACTTATACCGAACATCATCTCATTCCGATCTGCTTTACCTTTGTTTCAAATTCATCTCTTTCACAGATGGCTCCATTCTTTACCTTGGCACGATAATTATAAATGGTATTTACCGAATAATGCAGAAATTCTGCGATCTTAGAACTATCTTCGATACCCAGGCGAATAAGAGCAAAGATGCGAATGGTGGTAGAAAGTTTACCGTCATCTTCCAAGACGATACGCTCCTCAGGCTTCAAAAGAGCATTGAATTCCTCTACAAAATCAGGGAAGAGTTTCAGGAACGCAGCATCAAAGTAATCGTATAACTCGCCGATATACTCATGATCGGCTTTCATCATATCTATCAATTTGGTCAACTCACGCTGCTTGACCAACTTCACCACGCGCTTGCGTATAGTTTCTATCTTATCCACATAGATAGCACAGAGACGCAAGAATCGGCCAATATAAACCTCTTTCATCTTATTACTCTCGTTCAAGCTGCCATAAGCCTGCTCTAAGTTTCTGTTGGTTTGCTGCAATTCCCAGTTGGTTTGTTCCAGATTATTATTCGCTTTTTCCAATTCCCTATGAGCCAAGGCAAGACAACGGCGCTGCTTGTTTACATACAGAAGCAGGGTACATACTAATACCAAAAGTACTACAGATACTGCTATCATCAGTTTAAGCTGCCGGTTACTCTGCGTAATTTCCTTCTGATAAGTAGCCTCAACAGCAGAGAGCAACGGCATGATTTGGCGACTTCGCAAAGCGGTATTGAAAATGCGGGCTGCATCCCATGCAAACCTGATGTAAGCATAGGTATGGGCAAACTCCTTTTGGTTTTGATTCAGAAGATTGGCAAGTTCCCACATTGAGCCCTGATCCATCACCGCCGTACGGACATCACAAAGAGCCGAGGTAAGGAAGTAATAGATGGCATCATCCTTATTGAAATACTTGCAGATCACCGCCCTATAGTAAGCCACGATAGCATATTCATGCGTTCCAGGCTTTACCTGCTTCATACGCAAATTGCTATAATACAAAGCACCCTTCAGGTCGTTAGCACTACGACAGTCTTCCTCCATCATCTGCAGGTATCTATCGTCTGTATGCGAAAAAATCCTGGCTATCTGTTTCTTCATCACCTGCGCCTTTTGTGCATAATACTCTTTCAATGACGGCACATTGCTATAGTAAGTCAGCTCAGCATAAAGATGCTGACCAGCCCAAAGATAGTTGCGATACCCTTCTGCATCAAGCTTAGTAGTATCTATCTTGTTCAGCAGACTATACGATTCCACATAATCACCTATAGTAGAACACTGAAAAGCAAGCTGCGATATGGCATTTCCCTTTTTTGCCTGATCGCCCATACGCTCAGCCAAGGCAATGCAACGATTCAGATAACTCACGGCTGAATCGTTTTTATAAGCCCGATACTCCTGAAAAAGTTCAAAACTCATTTGGTACCTTGCTCCATCATTCTTGCAAGCATTCAGTTGACTTGCAAGTTTGGCTATACGTCCCTCACGCACTGCCACATAACGAGGCGACTGCAGGATGGCTTCATCCAGACATTGATAAAGAGAATCTAAATTATACTTTGCAGCATTGGCTATATGCGTCAACAGCAACAAGCATATCAGTAAGAACCATCTATTCTTCATTATTTGTTACGATTTAAGAAATTGTATATAGGTTTGATTTATTAAAAATCATTTTCAACTTTTTGACTTTCTTTGCAGAATGCCGATGCAAAAATAATCATTTTTTCAGATAACTCCAAAATATAAGGATGATATTTTGCCTTTTTTGCTGTTTTATATCCACTTTTTATCTCGCACACTAAACCATAACCACCTCATTATCAAGCAATTTTCTTTTTAAACAGAAAAAACTATCCACATTTTCACCCTTTATTCTATGTGGACTCCAGTTTTTTTATTACTTTTGCAAAACAATACTAACAATGATATAAGTTACATAATAACCCTACTAACATTATAAATATGAGAACAGCATTCATATCACTATCATTTCTGCTGGCTGGCTCGCTGATGGTTCCTGCCATCGCCCACACACCCGCCAGCAAGAAAAAAGTTGCAACAACAACTCAAAAAGGTAAAATCCTGCCGATGAAGGAGTATATCGACCAGCTGATGGCAAAGATGACTCTGCAGGAGAAAATCGGTCAGCTCAACCTGATGGTGGCTGGCGACATCACTACCGGTGGAGCCCTGAACACCCAGGTGGGTGGCGACATTGCAAAGGGCAACATGGGCGGCATATTCAACATCAAGGGACTCGACAAAATCAAGGCTCTCCAGGACATCGCCATCAAGAACAGCCGTCTGGGCATTCCGCTGCTGGTGGGCATGGACGTCATCCATGGTTACGAGACAATGTTCCCCATCCCCCTCGCCCTCTCCTGCTCCTGGGATACAGAAGCGATGAAGAAGGTAGGCGAAGTATCGGCAAAGGAAGCCAGTGCTGCAGGAATCAACTGGACTTACTCGCCCATGGTAGATATTGCACTCGACGCCCGATGGGGACGAATCAGCGAGGGTAACGGAGAGGACCCTTACCTGAGCGGCGTGATGGGAGCAGCACTGACACAGGGTTACCAGGGAGTTGACATGCGCACAGAGGAGATATTGAAAGCCGATAGAATCATGGCATGCCTCAAGCACTTTGCCCTCTACGGAGCCGTGGAGAGCGGAAAGGAATACAACACCGTGGATATGAGCCGCATACGCATGATGAACCAATACCTGCCTCCTTACGAAGCCGTGGTAAAGGCTGGCGTAGGCAGCGTAATGTCTTCGTTCAACCTGATAGATTACACCCCTGCCACCGCCAACCACTGGATGATGACCGATGTTTTGAGAAAACAATGGGGATTCAAGGGCTTTCTCGTAACAGATTATGCATCTATCGCCGAGATTCTGAACCACGGCACTGCCAAGGATCTGAAAGAAGCATCAGAGCAGGCACTTCTGGCAGGCACGGATATGGATATGTGCTCCAATGCCTTCGTCAAGCATCTGGCACAAAGTGTGGCAGAGGGCAAGGTGACGGAGGAAGACATCAACACTGCCTGCCGACGCATCCTCGAGGCAAAATACAAACTGGGATTGTTCAGCAATCCTTACCGCTACTGCAATACCAAGCGAAACAAGACCGACATCTACTCTGCCGAAAACCGACAGATAGCGCGCGATGTAGCAGCCGAGACCTTCGTGCTTCTGAAAAATGAAGGAAATATTCTTCCTCTGAAAAAGCAGGGAAAGATTGCTCTGATTGGTCCGCTTGCCGACACCCGAAACAACATAGCCGGTACATGGAGCGTGGCTCAGGCACCATCTAAATATACCACCATCAAGGAGGCAATGGAGCATGCACTTGCCGGAAAAGCCACCTTATTATATGCCCAGGGAAGCAATATCTGGCGCAATAAGGAGCTGCAGAAAAACGGCGAATTCGGTAAGCCGATCAACTGGGGCAACGAGGCTGAGATGAAGGCTGAAGCGCTGAAGATAGCTAAAGAGGCCGACGTGATAGTATGCGCTATGGGCGAAAGTGCCGAGATGAGCGGCGAATGCGGTAGCCGTACTAACCTGGAGATGCCGGACGTACAGCGCGAACTGCTTGCCGAACTCCTGAAGACGGGCAAGCCTGTAGTGCTCCTCAACTTTGCGGGCCGTCCTACGGTTCTTACTTGGGAGAAAGCCCATGTACCAGCCATCATGAACGTATGGTTTGGAGGTTCAGAGATGGGCGATGCACTCTGCGATGTCATCTTTGGCGACAAATCGCCATCAGGTAAGCTCACCACTTCGATGCCTAAGACTACCGGTCAGGAGCCTCTCTATTACAACCATCAGAACACCGGTCGCCCTGTACCAGACGATAATGAGAAGTTTGCCAAGTATGCCAGCAACTGCCTGGATGTAAGCAATGGTCCGCTCTATCCTTTCGGTTACGGCTTGAGCTATACCTACTTTTCATACAGCAACTTCCGCCTGAGCAGCCAGGAGGCCGGCATCAGCAATGAGGAGGCTACCGAATGGCAAGATGGCAAGAAGATTACAGCTAGCGTCACCATTAAGAACAATGGCTCCCGAGATGCAGACGAGATAGTTCAGCTCTATATCCGTGACATGGTAGCCAGCATCTCTCGCCCAGTCAAGGAGCTGAAAGGTTTCCAGCGCATCCATCTGGCAGTAGGTGAGAGCAAGGAGGTAAGCTTTGATATCACCCCAGATATGCTCAAGTTCTATAACACAGATCTGAAGCATATCATAGAACCTGGCGACTTCCAGATTATGATAGGAGCCAACAGTAAAGATGTAGAAACACAAAATCTTACTGTTAAGAATTAGTGCCAAAAGCAAATGAACATGCAATGACAGATACAAGACTGTAAGTTTTCAGGAAATCCCGGCAGGAGATGGCATACAGCTATCCTCTTGCCGGGATTCTTCATTATCAGGTTTAGTATCACGATAAGGACGATTGCCATTCACCATCAGACGACTGGCGGCAGCAGAGACCACCTTGAAGCCAAAAAATGAGCCTTCATTGCTTCAGCATTGCTACACCCTAAAACAGGTTGGAAATAGCATAAAGAGGATTGACTATTATCTTCTTACCCTTTGGACTGACAAACTCTCCGAAGTTTTCCAAAGAACAGCGAATGGCATACTTTATCTGCTCTTTGTCCATAAAGACATAAAGACTTGCCATCGAGCCTCGCAAACCAGACTTCACTTCCATCGGAACAATGTCAATGCCACGAGACAAGACATAATCAACCTCCGAAACCGTTCCACGAGTTAGGTTTTGCCAATAGTATAAGTCATGGCGTTCATTGGACGACATATACTTAAGCAATTCCAAACCTGCCACCATCTCCGTTAAACTACCTTTATCGACTAAGTCGGCAGCATTAGCAACCAACAGTTCTTTCACTATTGAATTAGTAGAATCTCCTATTCCTAACAGATTGAGCAGAAAGCCATGGTCTATCAGATTATACTTCACAAATTTCGGATTAATCTCCGCACCAAGCGGAATGCCATTTGCCGCCGTATGCCATACAGGTATAATGATACCAGCATCTCTCAGCATCTCCAAAGCATTCTTAACTTGGGCAGTCGTATATCCCCCCTCCACTTGACTATACACGAATTTACTACCCACTTGATGAGCCACGCTAAACAATGTTTGGCGCAACAAAGCAGGATTTACCCTAGCCTTATATTTCACAAAGTCGTCTATATAAGTTTGCTTCAACTCACTAAGCACAGAGTCAACTTCCAAATAACTATTCGTATTGACATACTTAGCCACAGCAGCAGGCATACCACCTATAAGCAAGAAAGAACGAAACCTCTCCACCAATCGCTCATAGAAGACATTCATCAACGGCTTTAGATATGTAGCATTTCGCTTCATCCTAACTAATCCATCTTCACCTAAGGCATAAAGGAACTCATCAAAAGACATCGGATATACAAAAACGCGATGAAAGCTTGCTCTCAGATTGCCGAGTGCTGCTTATCATATGCAAATATAGTATTTTTATCCGAGAAAAACATATCATTTAAATATTATTATAAAAAAATCAGAGGATTTTATTATGTATTTTTACAAAAAATCAGAGGTTTTCTATACGTATTTTACAAAAAAGTCAGAGGTTTTAATAAAAATTTGTAGCAGTTCCCCAAAGTGGAAACAGATGCATCAATAAATAAAAAAGTTTAAATCAAGCAGCAAACAATCCGATATCCAATTATTCTTAGTACCTTTGCATTCGAAACCAACGTTTCCGAAACAACAGTTTCAAAAGACACCAGAAAATCAATACTAAAAATAATAAATGATGAATTTCAACAAGACATTTCTTACCCTCGGTTTGGTTGCAACACTCTTGCAGATGCCAACCTCATCGTTTGCCCAGAATGTAGGCGGCAACCGTCAGAACCCTCTCCTGGTAAAGAGTAGCCTTCCTTTCGGCGCTCCAGATTTCAGCAAGATTCAGGAGAGCGACTACCTTCCTGCCATTGAAGCGGCCATCAAGGAACAACGTGCTAATATCCAGAAGATCGTAAACAACAAGAAGAAACCAACCTTCCAGAACACCATCCTCGCCTTCGAAGAGAGTGGCGTGCTGCTCGACAGAGTAACCAGTATCTTCTACGGACTCACCAGCGCTCACAGAACTCCTGCTATCGCAGAAACAGAGAAGAAGGCAACTCCGATGCTCACAGAACTGGACAATGAAATCTCTTTCAATCAGAAACTTTTCGAACGCATCAAGTACGTTTACGACAACGAATATAAGAAACTCAAGGGAGAAGATCAGAGACTCACCGAGGTCACCTACAAGAGTTTTGTACGCTCCGGTGCCCTGCTCTCTCCAGAGAAGATGGAGCGCATGAAGCAGATCAACTCCCGCATCTCAGACTTGCAGCAGAAATGGGACAATCTCCTTCCTGCAGCCACCAACAATGCAGTGGTTTGGGTAAACAGCAAGGAAGAACTCGCCGGACTGAGTGAGGCAGATATTGCACAATGCAAGAAAGATGCCGAAAGCCGTGGCAATAAGGCACCTTACTGCATCGTCATCATCAATACAACCCAGCAGCCTATCCTCACCAGTCTTCAGAACAGAGAACTCCGTCGCAAGGTTTATATGGCAAGCATCCATCGAGCAGACGGAACCAATCCTGATTTCAACACCTTCCCTATCGTAACAGAAATTGCGAAGCTCCGTGCAGAGAAGGGTAAGCTGATGGGATATGACAACTATGCCGACTACTCTTTGGAAAAGACCATGGCGAAAAACGCCAAGAATGTGGATGATTTCCTGAAACAGCTCATCAAAGAGTATGCACCTAAGGCAGATGCAGAGACCAAGGCGATAGAGGAATATGCGCAGAAGACAGAGGGTAAGGACTTCAAGTTGGAGCCATACGACCGCTTCTTCTATTCTGCAAAAATGAAAAAGGAAATGCTCAACATCAGCGATGACGAGGTGAAGCCATATTTCAATATCGACAGCGTGCAGGTAAATGGCGTTTTCTATGCAGCGCACCGTGTGTATGGTCTGAACTTCAAGCAGCGCAAGGATATTCCAACCTACCACCCAGACATGAAGGTATTCGAGGTAAGCGACAAGAACGGCAAGCCAATCGCCCTCTTCTATAGCGATTATTTCCGCCGTCCTACCAAGCGTGGCGGAGCATGGATGAGTGCCTTTGCCAAGCAGAGCAAGCAGCGTGGCCAGTTGCCTATTATATATAATGTATGCAACAATGCCAAGGCACCTGAAGGTCAGCCATCACTGATTACCTGGGATGAGGTCACCACCCTATTCCATGAGTTCGGTCATGCCCTTCACGGCATGCTCTCAGACTGCAGATACAACACACTATCCGGAACAGCAGTAGCACGCGATTTCGTAGAGATGCCATCGCAGTTTAACGAGTCATTCGCATCCATCCCAGAGATATTCGACCACTATGCCCGTCATACCGAGACTGGCAAGCCGATGCCAAGTGATTTAAAGGACCGCATGCTGAAGAGCATCAACTTCCAGACAGCCTATTCATTAGGCGAGAACCTGGCAGCCACCTGTCTTGACATGGCATGGCATAAGATCAGTGAAGATGAAGTACCATCCCCATATATGGCAGGAGCCTTTGAAAAAGAAGAGCTTTACAAGATAGGTTTGCTCAACACACAGATACCACCACGTTACAGCACCTCCTACTTCAATCACGTATGGGATGGCGGATATGCAGCCGGATATTACAGTTATCTATGGACAGAAGTGCTTGCAGTAAACATCGCCGATTACTTTGCGAAGCATGGCGCTTTGGATCCAGCCGTAGGTCAGGCCTTCCGCGACAAGATTCTGAGTCGAGGCAACACCAAGGATCAGATGGAAATGTTTACAGACTTCACAGGAATGAAGCAGCCAGACGCCTCCGGCTTTTTGAAAGCAAGAGGCTTGTAACCCATAAATTTCCCCCACAAAAAGGGTGCATCAAGCCTGACGCACCCTTTTATTTTAAGGAAGTGCTTGAATGAACTCTCATGATGCGCTTTTATAGGTGCTAATGATGCGCTTTTATAGGTGCTAATGATGCGCTTTTATAAGTGCTAATGATGCGCATCATTAAGGGTTATAAAAGCGCATCGTTAGGTTGCTCTAAAAATGATGATAAATTATTAACTATAGACTACCGCTTTTATATCCGTAAGGATGGGATGATATCGGTATCTGCTACGAGGGGGATAAGAATTATTTCTCTCTTATTTGCTGCGGTGTTATGCCCGTATGTTTTTTTGAAATAACGGCAGAAGAAGCTGGTGTCTGCAAAATGATATTCCCATGCCACTTCCTTGATACTCTGTGAACTGCGCTTGAGTTGCATCTTGAGCTGCAGAATCACATATTGATCGATGATGGACTTAGGCGTATGGTGCGTTACCTGGCGCACGATGTTCGTCAGATACTTCGAGGTTATATGCATCTGTTCTGCATAGTAATTTACATCACGCGATATTTTGTAATCTCGCTCCATCAGCATCATAAATCGATTGAACAGTTCACGGACACGATAGGATTTCACTTCGTCTGGATGCTGATCGGGATTACGCAACAGATACTCATGGAAACCGATGAAAAATGCCTTCAACTGACAAAGTACCAACTGGGAGATGCAGGTACATTCCGACTGATCAAAATATACCTTTAACAATGAAAACATCGCATTGATGATGTTCGTTACGATGGGAGTATCCTGACGGCAGCGATCTTCACGCAATGCTGAATATACCGTTTGCTCCAACTGTAAACTCGCCTCTCGCAATAAAGACGGATTGTATTTGAGCATCTCTACCTGAAAAGAGGATGCATCTGAGGAAACCGGAATTCCGTCAGCCTCCTTGACCGTCAACTCCACCACATCATTGGGAAAAACGGTGATGACCGCTCCCTCATGAAGTTCCCAATCCTTATAATTAATGTGGAGTGTAGCCTTTCCTCTGCGACATATCAATATCGCACCGTAAGTCAATACCTGCGGTTCTTCTTGCCATTCCTCTAAACCAGTAGTGAGGAGATTGGACTCCTGATTGCTGCTTAATTCTGATAAATCTATCACGGGTCGTATTCTGTTTTTATTCTCTTTTCGGGCGCAAAATTAAATAAAATATGTGAGATAAAAGAATATTAGTTCCCAAATCGTCCATCTACTGCGTTTTTTTTAAAACGGCAAATTGTCCAAATCGTCGTAACTTTGCACCCGAAAACAAAATTGGTATATATGTAGGATACCGAAAGATCATATTAAAAATAAAAAAACGGATGATAAAGAAATTCATGTTAGTCTGCTCCCTAATGGTAGGAGGCTCGCCTTGGGCACTTGCCCAAACACCCCAAGTGAAGTTGGCTTCGGACGGGAATTTGCCTATGTCTATCAGCCAACTCTTCGAAAAGATAGAGGATAACAACAAGGAACTTCGCACTTCCAAAACGGGTGTAGAAGCTGCCAACCTCGGCATTGAATCTGCCAAAAGCAAACGACTGCCCGACCTGGATACTTCGCTTTCTTTCAGTTATATCGGCAATGCGCTTCTTACCGACCGCAACTTTTCTAATGTTCATGGTTTGAAATCCCCTCACGTGGGTAATAATTTCGCCTTACAGGCTCAACAGGTGGTGTATGCCGGAGGTGCTATCAACGCAGGTATCAAACTGGCTGAACTCGGGAAACTTCAAGCTGAAGCGGGCGTCAAACTGACCCGTCAACAGGCTCGCTTCATCGCCCTCGGTCAATATCTTGACCTATATAAAATCGATAACCGCATCCGAGTGTATGAAAAGAATATCGAACTGACCCGACAGCTTATTGATGACATCAAGGAAAAGCAGAAACAGGGCATGGCGCTGAAAAACGACATCACCCGTTACGAACTGCAGATGGAGAGTCTGAAACTCGGTTTGACTTCTCTACACAACAACCGCAGCATCCTCAACCACCAACTCTGCAATACGCTTGATCTTGATACTAATGCGCAGATTATTCCTGATGCAACCATAGCTGATAAAAGTTACGCCAAGGACGGAGAGGCCCACTGGCAGTCTGCCAGTCTGGTAAGTTCTCCGCTCATGGAACAGAGCAATAATGCCATCCGCATCGCCGAACAGAAGGAGAAGATTGCCAAGAGCGACCTGTTGCCGAAAGTTGCGTTCGTGGCTGCCGACAACTTCGACGGTCCTATCCTCTTCGAATTGCCACCGGTGGATAAGAACCTCAACGTATGGTATGTGGGCGTGGGAGTAAAATATAGTCTCAGTTCACTCTTCAAGAGCAACAAGCGCATCAAGCAGGCTGCTGTAGAGACCAGACAGGCTAAAGAGGCACATGCTGTACAGGCGGAGCAGCTCAACAACCAGATACAGGCTGCCTACGTGCAATACCAGCAAACCTACGTAGAACTGGAAACGCAGAAGAAGAGCGTAGAACTGGCACGCCAGAACTATGAGGTAATGAATGCCCGCTATCTCAGTCAGTTGGCACTGGTAACAGATATGGTAGATGCTTCCAACCTTAAGCTCAATGCAGAATTAAGCGAAGTGGATGCCCGCATCAACATCGTCTATGCCTACTATCGCATGAAATACGTAGCTGGAGAAATTTAGAAAGTGAAGAACGAAGAGTGAAGAGTGAAGAATTCATTTGCACTTCTAAAACTATAAAATAAACAAGCAAAATTATGAACAAGAAAATTATCAAGAGAATATATAATGTAGTGATTATCCTCCTTTTCCTGGGAGCAGTTTGCTGGTGTTTCAGCCATTTCTTTCATGGCAGCGACATCGCCTATACCGATGATGCCCAGGTAAACCGCCACATCACACCTATCAATACCCGCGTGTCTGGATTTATCAAGGAAATCCGTTTCACTGACTACCAGCATGTGAAGAAAGGCGATACGCTCGTCATCATTGAGGATGCTGAGTTCCGCCTGCATGTAGCACAGGCAGAAGCAGGTTTGCGCGGTTCTAAATCCAGCTCTTCGGTAGTGACTGCGAGCATGGGTACCACTACCAGCAATGTGCAGACTGCTGCTGCCGGCATAGAGGAAGCCCGTGTAGATATGCTGAATGCCAAACAGGATTTCGACCGATTTGCTGCTCTGATGAAGAAGGATGCTGTTACTCGTCAACAGTACGACAATGCATACGCCCGCTATCTCGGTGCCAAGGCTCGTTATGAACAGGCAAACAGCAGAAAGGCAAGTGCAGCTTCAGTACACAACGTACAGACCCAACAGCTCGGCGGTTCACGTGCCGGTGAGAGTGTGGCTGAGGCCCAGCTCAACCTTGCCCGTCTGAACCTTTCATACACCGTCATCGTGGCTACCTGCGATGGTGTGATGGGAAGAAAGGATATCCACGAAGGACAGTTGGTGCAACCGGGACAGATGCTTGCCCGCATCGTGGATGACCATGATGTATGGGTGGTGGCCAACTATCGCGAAACGCAGATGGATGGTATCACCGTGGGCAAAGATGTGGACTTTACTGCCGATGCTATTCCTGATGTTGTTTTCCACGGCAAGGTAGAGGCGCTTTCTGCAGCAGCCGGCAATGCCTATTCGATGATTCCTGTAGATAATGCTACCGGCAACTTTGTAAAGGTAGAGCAGCGCGTACCTGTACGCATCGCCCTGACCAAGGACAACGACCCAAAAAACGTAGCCTTGCTGCGTGCAGGACTGAACGTAGAAACCAAGGTTCACATCAAATAGAAAAGTTCTATAAACAATCAATTATAAACTATAGAAAATGCCAGGACCTCCAATGCTTCAGGGACCCTTCCGGGTTCCATCGTTCAATGGATATATTCCTCGCCGGTTACAGCCATGGTTCTATCTCCTCTTCGCCTTCATCTTCCTGATGTCGGGCGGAATCTATGGAGGAGCCATGAGCCAGGTGATGGGCGAGTACAGTTTGATGAGAGAAGACGTGCTCATGATCATCATGTTCAACGTGGTGGGCGTGGCGATGCCATTCCCCTTCCTCTTCAAGATGAAGTTCCACTTTACCAACCGCCAGCTTCTGCTGAATGCGGCACTGGTAGTGGCAACCTGTAATTTCCTCATCATGTGGACCGACTCGGTGCCCGTGATGTGCATCCTCGCTTACATCGCAGGTTTCTTCAAGCTCTGCGGAACCTTCGAGTGTATGAGTAACATCCAGTTGTGGATGACCTCCAAGCGCGATTTCACCATCTTCTTCCCCCTGCTCTACTGCATCGTTCTGGGAAACATGTTTCTTTCGCCTTGGGTCACCGAACACCTGATTTATATCTATCAGGATTGGCGCATCATCAACTGGACGATGACGGGAACTTTGCTCTTGGTGGCATTCATCGTGTATGTCACCACCCACGACTTCCGCTTTATGAAACCTCTACCCTTCATCAGTATCGACTATTTAGGTTGTATCCTGTGGTCGGCATGGATGCTGGAATTCATTTTCTTCTTCAATTACGGCGAGCATTACAACTGGCTCGACTCGAAGATGATGCAGATGGATGTATTGCTTTTCATCATAACGGGATATTTCTGCATCCAGCGAATGCTCCACATCCGTCACCCGTTCATCGAACCGGCGGCATGGAAGTATAAGCGGCTCATCCCATTGCTCATCCTCTTCGCCTTCGTGGAGTTCATGGGCAGTACACCTAAGGTGTTGCAAACCGCCTTTACAGGTGGCGTGCTGCATTTCGGCACTTTCACCACCAATATACTCAACTTTGTGGAATGGGTGGGTGCCATTGTCGGTTGCCTCTTCTGTCTGTTCTGGTGCAAGGTTCTTCACCAGAAATACACCCGTCTGCTCACGATAGGTGTGGCTACGATGGTATGCTATCCCGTGATGATGTATTTCCTCATTGATCCGGGTCTCAACATCGAGGCGCTCTATCTGCCGCTCTTCCTCAGAAGCATCGGCAACGCCATCTTCTTCTGTATGCTCACAGTCTATTTGGAAGAACTGATGCCGTTCCAGCATTTCTTCATGGGATTGACGATGGCTGGTATCGTTAGAAATGGTCCGATATCTGCGATGTGCTCAGGCTTGTACAGTTTCGGGCTTCGCTATCAGATGGCAGACAACATGTCGCGCGGTTTGCCCTACGA
>OIZI01000184.1_pt1 | contig 33573 bp, 33 predicted proteins | sample 1588441 | NCBI WGS metagenome assembly OIZI01 (sample SAMN03283284) | human gut metagenome | biome: human-associated habitat; material: feces | host: Homo sapiens | place: Peru | collected 2012 | reverse complement strand
TTGGCAGAAGCAAGACCCCCTTTCGGGGGTCTTTACCCGCCGCGATCACATACACGACACCGCCCGCAGCATTGCGACCGCGACCGCAGACGCGCAAAAGCGGGTGCAGATGCAGCAGATATTACATTTGAAATGAGGAGATAGCCCATGAAAGACAAAAGCACCGTGAAACGGTGGCTCTGGTGGTTTTCGCTGGTCGCCGCCTCTATTCTGCTCTATCGCGTCAGCCGCGATGTGTCGGGCGTGTTTCAGGGGATCGGCAGCTTTATTTCCATCTTCACCCCGTTCATCATCGGCTTTGTCATCACATTTATCCTGTATGCGCCCTGCAACCGGCTGGAGCTGCGCCTGAAACGCAGCCGCTTTGCCATCCTCAACAAGGGCGCGCGCGGCATTTCCATCGTCACCTGCTATCTCGCATTTTTCGCGATCATCGCGGGGCTGCTGACGCTGCTGCTGCCCGCGCTCTATAACGGCATCGCATCGTTTGTCGCCAGCCTGCCGGACTATTATGCAAGCCTCAGCGCCCGCCTTGCGGAGCTGACAAAGGAAGGCGGCTTCTTGGCGCGGCTGGATCTGGGGGATGAGCTCAAATCCCTCTATGACAGCGCCTACGGCATGCTGCTGTCGCTTGCCAACACGGAAAACATGCTGACCGTCATCAAAAGCGCCATGTCGGTGACGTCCACGGTGCTGAGCATCATCATGGCGATCATCGTCTCCATCTATATGCTGCTCCAGCGCGAGGCGCTGCTTTCCGGCATCAAGCGACTGCTTGATGCCACCATCGGCGGCAAGGCGCTGCGCTTTCTCACCGACTACGCCCATCGCACCGCCGCCATTTTCTACAGCTATCTCTACGGTGCCGCCATGGATGCCTGCATCGTCGCGGTGCTGATGGTGATCGGACTGACACTGTTCCGCCTGCCGCGTTCGGTGCTGCTCGGCTGCTTCATCGGCATCATGAACCTCATCCCCTATTTCGGCGCGATCATCTCCGGCGTTCTGGTGATCTTGGTGGCGCTTTTGACGAAAAACATCTACACGGCGATCGGCGTCGCCGTCTATATCCTGGTGATTCAGCAGCTTGACGGCAACATCATCCAGCCGAAGATCATCGGTCAGTCGGTGGGCGTGCGCCCCATCTATGTCCTGCTTGCCATCACGCTCGGCGGCGGACTGTTCGGGTTCTGGGGCATTTTGCTCAGCGTGCCGTCCATGGCGGTGGTGCTGATGCTCATTTCCGATTTCATCGACTACCGCAATAAAAAGAAGAAGACGAAAAATGAAGAAATGAATAGTGAAAAATAGAGAAGAGTTTCTGCCGCTGTCGCGACAGATCCCTCTTTTACCGGGCAGCCACTGCCGGAAATACCCATTATTCATTTTTCATCAGCGAAGCGATTTCATTATTCATTATTCATTAAAAATCCCGTCACGACGAGAGAAGAAGTGAATAATGAAGAATGAATAGTGAAGAGTGAAGAATACAAAAGAAAGATCCTGCCACTGCGTGGCAGGATCTTTCTTTTGGAGCTACTGATCCGATTCGAACGGACGACCTGCTCATTACGAGTGAGCTGCTCTACCAGCTGAGCCACAGTAGCATATCGGTGAAAACCGAATGTCATTATAGCAGAGATTTTTCGTTTCGTCAAGTGAATGTGAATTTTTTTTGAAAAATTCCTGGGAATCGAATAAATGTGTTGCTATTTCGAAAAATGTATGGTATCCTTAGTATAGATCGGTGTTTGCTCCTTGATTACAAAAACTGACTCCTGAACGAAAAAGGAGAAAATGCCGAGGTTTTCTAAAAGGAGGTAAATCGTGTATGCAGCCTATTGAAGATCGCACCACCCTGTCTCAGCGCCTGCGGCTGCTGCGCGTCGCCAGCGGTATGAAGCAGGAGGACGTGGCCGTGCAGTTGGGCATCGGTCGCTCCGCTTATACCTACTATGAGCTGTCACGCAGCAAACCGGATTACGACACCCTGATCCAGCTGGCTAAGATGTTTCATGTCAGCGTGGACTATCTGGTCGGGTTCTCGAATTTCCCGGACGGTTCGCACCGCGACGCAGCCGTCGCTGACGGATCGAAAGAAAACAATATGGTGGATGTGCGCCTGCTCGGTGAGTTGACGAGAAAGGAACGCCGCATGGTGTTCATCTATCGCCAGTTGACGCCGGATCAGCAGGAAGAGAGCGTGCAAGAGATGGAGAAGAAGCTCCCGCCGAAGAAATGAGGCTTGTGCGTAAAAAGGGACTGTAGCACTTTTCAAAGTGCCGCGGTCCTTTTCTTTTCGTGAAAAGCGGAGGCGCCCCATTTGGGGAGTCTCCGCTTTTTTTCAGTCCTTCTTCTCTTTGCAGAAAAATGCGCCGATCACCAAAACAACGGCGGTGAGCAGCAAAAACCACACATTCGCCATGCCGTGTGCCCGGATGCAGGAATAGATCATGAAGATCGAGCCCGCGATGGCAAAGATCGGGATGACAAAGCGCTTCACAAATCCGACATCGCGACTTTTCACCATCCACATCACGAAGATGGGCAGATAGAAAGCATAGATGGCGATGATCGGCAACTCGGACGAGTCGAACACAAACGGACCGAACCAGGACGCGCCGCTGCCGGCAAGGTTGGCAAGGATGAAGTAAAATCCCCAAAATGCGCAGAGGATCAGCGCCGCCACCGCCGAGTTGTTCGGCATGTTCGTCACGGCGTCGACCTGCTTGAAGGTCTTATATGCCGGGCCGCGGTTGCGGCTGGCAATGGAGTACATGCCGCGGCAGGCGCCGAGCATCAGTCCGTTCATCGTGCCGATGCAGGAAATGGCGATGAACAGGTTGAGGATGTTGCCGAGAACATTGCCGAACACGTTGGTGAACGCAACGGTCGCGCCCTCTTCAATGAGCTCGCGGTTGGTCGCGCCGCCGGCAACGCCGATGTAATACAAAATGTAGATGGCGGCGATGATGATGCCGCCGAGGATGAGCGCGCGGGGCAGGTTTTTCTTTGCATCCTTCAGCTCCGCGTTGATGGTGGTGGCAATGATCCAGCCCTCATAGGCAAACGAGGTCGCGCAAACCGAAGCGAGCAGCGGATTGCTTTTCACGTCGCTTGCTGCCACATCCGCCACGCTGCGGAAATTCTCGGTCAGCGTGCCGGACGCAATGCCGTAGATGATGCCGATCGCCGCCATAAGCGCCAGCGGAATGAATTTGATGACCGTGGTCGCCACCTGCAGCTTGCCCGCCAGCTTCGGGGACAGCGCGTTGACCGCATATGCCGCACAGAGATAGAAAAGCATCAGAACGATGCATTCCGTGCCCATGACCGCCTCGGCGCCCGCCGCCTCGCCGCCGAGCGCCAAAAGCGGGAACTCCGGCTCAACCGATGTGATGAACACCAGCGTATAGCGGGCGCTCAGCCACGCCAGCACCGAGGTCATCGCCGGATAGTAGATCGTCGTCATGAACCAGCCGACAAAATAGGCATACTTGCCGCCGACCATCGCCTCCGCATAATCCACGATGCCGTTGACCTTTTCATATCTTGTCGCCATGTTTGCGAACGCCAGCATGCAGAAAAGCATGATCGCGCCGCCGATGATCCACGCGAGAATGCCCAGCGGCATGTCGCCGCCGGTCTTTTGCAGAATTGTCTGCGCTTTGAAAAACACGCCCGAGCCCACCACAATGCCCACAACAAGACAAATGGCGGTGAACAGTCCGTATTTCCGCTTGAGACCGTTTTCTTCCATATTCCTCTCCTCCGCCGGAACCCCTCCCGGCTTTGTACAGTATAGACTCCCATTATACTAGACCGCACCGCATCCGTCAACCGAAAAGCGGAAATTTATTCCGCTAAAGTGCAAAATTTGGTGATAATGACAAATATTGCCGTATGTAAATTGACACACATGCAAAAGGCCCCCTTTTCTCAAGAAAAGGGGGTGCCGGCAATACGTTACGTGGGACTCCACCAAGAAAAATTCTATATGTGTTTCTTCGCGATGGGCTTATAATAATTCTTTTTGAAGTCGCGCGCCGAATGGAAAAATTCTGCTTCGGAGTGAGAAAAACTACCCGATGCAGCCTTTTCCGCCAACAACTCCAACGTGCAGATCAGGTCAGCAACCTGAAACAATTTATACTCTGCGGGTTTCACTTTTCTGAATTCAACACGCGAAAACAACGTACAGAACAGCGTCGTTAAAATTTTTGTGAGTTCGACCTGTCCATTGTCATAATACACAATAATCTTGTCAAAACCCTCAAAATACGTCGCGTGCTCACGCAATACTGCCGCAATCGATTTTGTCAGTTTTGCCGTCAGGCCAACAACATCCGCACATGTGTTTTTTCTAGCTTTGGCGCAAATATACGAAAACGGGAGTGTCCGTGCAAAATGAAACAGCGCATGAAACAATCGCTTTCTGTCCTCCATCAGATCGTCACGATAAGTAGACTCCCGTCTGATCAATGGACCAATGTGCACCGCATGAGAAGGGTAGCCGAGATTTTGCATATGTGCATCCAAATTGGCAATGGCGCTGTGTATATCCTGATTTTGCTCATGCAAGATCATAGAAACGAGATAGAACGGGGCATGATGGGCGTACGGTCCAAAATCACCGGATTCATCAATGAATATACTCAGTATTCTTCAGACATATTACCCCTCTTTTCGCCCCTTTTGCAAAAGAAAAGGCGGGGAAATTCCCCGCCATTCGGTGGACCAGGGTCTTGCGACCAGCCCAAGTGACAATATATTGTCACCATCAGTATATGTTTATTTTACAGCAAAAATTCAAAACTGTCAAGTCTCTGAAAACATATTGCCGAACAAAAATGTTCGGCAATATGTTTTTCATTCTTCCGTTGTCGTCGCTGCCGTGGTGGCGGCGGTGGTCGGCGGGGTCGTCGTTGTTGTTGTGCTGTCGGTCGACGAGGTGGCGGGGACGGTTGTCGTGCCCGTTGTCGCCGTTGTGGTCGCGCTCGGGTCGGCGGTGGTCGCCGTGGTCTTCAGATTGCCGCCGTGCGTTTTGCACGCGCCGGGGGTGTTGGACTTTTTATACACGCCCACATCGGTCTTCGGGCACTTATCGGTCGCCAGCTCACCGGACGCCGTGCAGAATTCCAACTCTCTTGTTTCGCCCTTTTTGTCGAACGCCTTGCCCTCGACGCCGCTGTGCAGCGCCAGCATCGCCTTGTTCCACAGCGAACGGGCATAACCCGTCTGTGTGCCGACCAGCTTTTGGTTGTTGTCATAGCCGAACCACGACGCGCCGACATAATACGGCGTGCCGCCGCAGAAATACACGTCGCGGTTGCTTTCGGCAGTACCCGTCTTGCCGAACACTTCCATGTTCGGCCACGAGCCGCTAATGTTGCGGGCCGTGCCGTAGCGCACAACGCGCTGCATCATGCGGTTCATGACATAGGCGGAGTCCTCGTCCATCACGCGGATGTTGACCGCGCCGTTTTTGAGCAGCTCCTTGCCGTCGTCCATCGTGCCGTTCTGATACACACTGTAATAGGAATACGGCTCGTTATAATAGCCGCCGTTGCCGTATACGGCATACGCCGCCGCCATATCGCGGGCATAGACGCCCTTTGTCAGAGCGCCCAACGCCAGCGGCGAATAGGCGATATCGGTATAGATCATGCCGTCGTCGCCCGTCTGCGATTTCACCAGCGACGACAGCTTGAAGATGGACGTCGCATAGTCAAAGCTCTTTTGCGGCGTCAGCTGCTGCACCAGGTTTGCCGCCACCGTGTTGAGCGACTGCTGCAGACCGTAGTAGAGGAACACATTGCCGTTGTCGCGCGGCTTGGAATTGTAGTTGGCAGGCCACGGCGTGCCCTCGACCTTCATGATCGGCGCGTCGCGTATCACACTCGACCAATGCACCAGATCGTTTGCGATCGCCGGACCGTAGGACGTGAGCGGCTTTATGGACGAACCGGGCGAGCGATAGGACATAGTGGAGCGGTTATATGACCGCTTGCCCTCTTTCTCTCCCCTGCCGCCGATGGTGGCGACCACTCTGCCGTCATAGTCCATGACAAAAAGGCTCGCCTGCGGGTCTTCCTTGTCTTTGTCCCTGTCGAGCTTTGCGGGATAATTCTTCTCGTCCGCATAGATCTTTTCCACCGCCGCCTGCTGCTTCGGATTCTCGGCGGAATAGATGTTCAATCCGCCGTAGAACACCAGCTGGGTGGCATAGCCCTTGGTGTAGCCGTATTGCTCCATGAGATTCTTGATGACATCCTCAATGACCAGATCGACATAGTAGTCCCACGTCGCAGTGTGCTTCATGCTGCTCTTGAAATGCAGCTCCTCGCCCGCTGCCTGGATATACTCGTCGTCGGTGATAAAGCCGAGCTCGTTCATTTTATAGAGGATCATCTGCTGCCGACGGCGCGCATTGTCGGGGTGCGTATAGGGGTTATAGCGGGAGGGGTTCTGCGTGATGCCCGCCAGCACGGCGCACTCGGCAAGCGACAGCTCGTCGATCTCCTTGCCGAAGAAATAGTTCGCACCCGCACCCACACCGACGATGTTGTCGGACAGCGGCAGATTGTTGAGATAGGCCTCTAAGATCTGATCCTTTGTATACAGCTTTTCCATTTCCACGGCGCGCAGAATTTCGGTGATCTTGCGCGACCAGCGGTGCTCATTTTCACCGGTCGTGACCTTGATGAGCTGCTGGGTGATGGTGGAGCCGCCGTATTCGACCGAGGAAAAGTGGAAAATGAGGTTGGCAAAGGCGGAAACGGTGCGCTTCCAGTCAACACCGTAGTGCGACTCAAAGCGTTCGTCCTCGATGGCGATGACCGCCTTTTGCATATAATACGGGATCTTTTTCATGTCTACCCAGATGGAGTTGACGCCCTCTAAGTGCTGGTATTCCTCAAAATTTCCCGTTTTCTCGTTTTTGACCCAGATGATGGACGTTTTGTCCATCGACAGGTTGTTGAGGTCGGGCAGACCCGTCGTGCCGTCAAAGTTGTTGACGACATACACGACCATGATGCACCCGATCAAGCTCACCGTGATGACGCCGACGAGAAACACCGTCAGCACCACCCGTCCGGTCTTGCGGAAAAAGCGCCCGACCTTTGCCTTTGACGGCAGCAGGCGGCGGATCTCCTTCGGGTGCTTGAAAAGATATGCCGCGACCTCGCCGTATTGCTTTATACGCGTCGGGATGCGCTTGATCTTTTTCGGGATATTACGAAAAAATTTCCGCATTTTGCGGTCTGCGGACCGCAGCTTTTTATCGAACTTTCCTGCCAAGCGGAAATCACCTCTCTTTTAACGGTATTATTAACCAGCATACCGCATTTTTGCAAAAATGTCAATGTTTGCATATCCCGCCGCCGCATAACATAGTGCATAACATAGTGCATAACCATAGTTATGAAAAGTTTTTTGAAAAAGGGGCTATCTTTCTTTGGTACGGCATGGTACAATATGCATGAACGATCGTTCATGTATTCATAATGGTTTGCGGAGGGAAAAGATGATGAAAAAGAAGCTGGCTGCCCTGTTTTGTTGTGTGTGCCTGTTTGCGGCGGCGATCGCCGCGCCGGGCGGATTTGTCGCAAAGGCGGCAACGACCGTCGGCGCTTTCACCGTGACGGGCGGCACAAACGGCACGGACTATACCTTTGAAAAGGGAGACACCGCCACGGTGAAAAACGGACAGCTCACCGTTTTGACCTCGACAAAGCTGACGATCACCACAAACGGAAAGGTCACCACCGACTGCATCGTGATCAAAAAGAACGTCGCCGCGCACATCGTGCTCGACAGTCTCCATATCAACACCGTTATGAACGACCGGGTTCGGAGATTTCCCCCTGCCGTGAAGATCGAGGACGACAGCACGGCAAACGTCACCGTTGAGATCGTCGGCAGCGTCAGTCTGATCAGCGGCATGGGGTACGCCGGGATACAGAAAACCGGCGGCGCTGACTCGGGGACGCTGCGCATCACCGGCACGACCGACAGCTTTTTGAAAGCATACGGCGGCAGAAATGCTGCCGGCATCGGCGGCATAAGCGAATATAATCAGAACCACAGCGTCTATCACATCTATATCGAGGGCGGTGCCGTTTCGGCGTTCGGCGGACTCTACGGTGCGGCGATCGGCTGCGGCGCGAGCAACCGCGACTGCGGCGACATCCGCATCACAAACGCCTCGGTCAAAACGACGCCGGGCGAGGGCGCTGCCGCCATCGGCAGCGGGCGCTTCGTCGACGAGGCGACAACGACCTGCACCGCCACAAAAGACGGCAAGACCCCTGTCTATCTCTGCCTGATCCCGCCCGCAAAAAAGACGTTGACCATCGACGGCGTTGCATATACCCCGCGTCATGACTACATCATCAACAAGGTCTGCGCCTATCTCCCCGCAGGGTATCACAGAATTGTCCGCGACGGCACGCCGAGCGTCTGCCTGACCGACGCTGACGGCAATATCACCGACGTTGCCTACACCGTGCGGTATGACAGTAACGGCGGCAGTCACAGCTATCCGAGCAAGACCGTCACAAACAGAAATACCGCCCTGTGGCTGCCCGACAACGAAACAAGAGAGGGCTATCTCTTCAGCGGCTGGCTGTATAAGGGACGCATCCTGTCCGCAGGCGTGACGCTTGAGGATATCGAGGGAGATCTGTCGGTCACGGACATCACGCTCACCGCCGTGTGGACGCCGACAAAGCAGGTCATGAGCGACCTCGACACGCTGAAAAATGCCGTCAAGGCGCTCACGGACGCTTTGAATAACAAGATCGATGTTGCCTCGTTCAATCTGGCGGTCAGCAACCTCAACCAAAATATTTTCAGCGCCGAGCAGCGGGCAAAGCAGTTCGCGACGGACGCCGACAGCGCGCTGAGAACAGAGCTGCTGGCGGAGATCGAAAAAGCCAAGCAGGCGGCGGCAGAGGGCGCAGGTCCCGCGATCGAAGCCGCGAAAAAGGAGCTTTCCGACGCCATCGACAAAAAAGCGGACGCTGAGACGGTCAACGCGGCGATCGAAAATCTGAACACGGCGATCGAAAACGCGGAAACGGCGGCGAAAGCCTATGCCGATGCGCAGGACGCCAAACTGAAAGCGGAACTTTCAAACAGCATCGCCGCCGCAAAGGCGGACGCGGTCACGGCGGCAAACACCGCTCTTGAAACCGCGAAAAAGGAGCTTGCCGACGCGATCGACAAGAAAGCGGATGCCGAGACGGTCAATGCGGCGATCAAAAATCTGAACACAGCGATCGAAAATGCGGAAACAGCGGCGAAAGACTATGCCGACGCGCAGGACGCCAAACTGAAAGCGACGCTTGAAAGTGCCATCGCCGCCGCAAAGGCGGACGCGGTCGCGGCGGCAAGCGCCGCCCTCGAAACCGCGAAAAAGGAGCTTTCCGCCGCCATCGACAAGAAAGCAGACGCCGAAACGGTCAATGCGGCGATCAAAAATCTGAACACAGCGATCGAAAATGCGGAGACGGCAGCGAAAGCCTATGCCGACGCGCAGGACGCCAAACTGAAAGCGGCACTTGAAAGTGCCATCACTGCCGCAAAAGCCGAGCTGTCCGCCGCCATCGCGGCGCTTGCCGAAAACGTGGATCGCGCAAAGGACGCTTTGCGCAAGGCGCTGGCGGACGGGGACGCCGCCCTTGAGGAAAAGATCAAGGCGCTTGACGCGGCGCTGCGCGCGCTGGACGAAGCCTACCGTGCGGCAGACAAGGAGCAGGACGCGCTCACCGAGCAAAAGACCGCCGACGCCAAGGCGGTCATGAGCGCCGCAAGCCTGACGCTTGCCGAGAGGCTGGACACCGTCGAGAAAAAGCTGCACACGCTCACCGTTGTCACCGCTGCCGCCATCGCGGTGTTTGCGCTGTTTGACGCAGCGGCAGTTGCCCTGTTCATCGCCCGCAAAAAGAAAAAATAATGATACACGTCAAATGTCAAGTCCGCGCCCGTGTGGCGCGGACTTTTTTGCATATCCCCCACGCGCCGCATCCATACTAGAAAAAAGGGAGTGTGATACGATGAAAAACCTGACCATGCGGGCGATCGTCCTTGCGATCGCCTTTTGCGCGGCGCTCGCGACCGGCGTTTGCGCCTTTGTGTATCTGCGCTTTGTGAGAACCGAAGAACCGCCCGTCGCCGCTGAAACGGCTGCCTATACCCTCGGCGTGTTCGACGGCAAGCTCGCCGTTTTCGAGGGGGACAGCCGCTTTCCGATGAAGCTGTATGACGTGGCGATCGCGGCGCTGCCGCAGGACGAGCAGACGCGCCTGTCTGCAGGTATTCCCGTGTCCGACGCGGGCGCACTCGAGCGGCTTTTGGAGGATTACACCTCATAAACGCTTGCTATAGATCGCTTTTGGGTGTATACTATTAGGATACCCCGAAAGGAGATAAGAGCATGGCATTGTTTTCGCTCAAAAAGATCGCGGCACTCTCGCGCAACCATCAGGCATACCTGCGCGGCATCAGCCTGTACAATGCGGGAAAGGTGCAAAATCTGCGCCGCGAGCAGAACCGCTATTATGCGGAATTTATCACGGCGGACGTGCGCGGCGAGCAGGATGAGCCGCTCATCACCGAGGTCGGCTTTGACACGGCGGGCGAGCCGGAATATCTCTATTGCTCCTGCGGGCAGTTTGAGGACGGCGCGTGTCGCCACATTGTGGCGACGCTGGCGGACAAATACTACAAGGACATGATCGGCGGTCTGACGCCTGCTTCCTGCCTTTATGACGCCGACACGCCCACCGCCGAGGCGGCACGGCAGCTCATGAACCGTTATTTTGCGGGAGAGGCCGGTGCCGTACACAAAACCGCCGCGCCGATCACCCTCACCCCGACACTGCTTCTGGCGGGCGGACAGGCATCGCTGATGCTGACGGTCGGCGGCGGCAAGCGCAGCTATATCGTCAAAAACATCTCCCGCTTTTTCGACGCGATGGAGCGCGGCGAGGACTTCGCCTACAGCGAGCAGTTCTCGTTTTATCACACCGAAAACGCCTTCACCGCCGACGGGCAAAGGCTGCTTTCCCTGCTGCTCGCGCAAAAGCGCGCGCTGCGCGCGATGGGCAGATGCGCCCCCACGGGGCGGGAGCTGCCGCTGTCCCCCGCCGCGTGCGACCGCCTTTTTGAACTGTATGAGGGACAAAACCTTTCCGTGCGCATGGAGCGGCAGACCTATTCCCTCGCCCTCACGGCGGGCGATCCGCCGCTTTCCGTCACGGCTCAAAAGCGCAAGGCGGGCTTTGCCTTCAAAACGCCGTTTGCCGTGCCGTTTTACGGCGCGGAGCACTTTTTTGTCGCGACCGACACCGCCCTCTTTCGCACCACCCCCGCCTTTACAAACGCCCGCGACTGGCTCATTGCCGCCCACACGGCGGGCGGCGAGCTGACCGTTTCCGACGACGATCTGCCCGCTTTTTGCGCCAAGGTGCTGACGGTGGTCGAGCCGATCCTGCCCATCACGGGGGACGACGGGTGGCGCAGCTTTTTGCCAAAGCCGCTTTTGACCAGTCTCTATCTCGACTGCCGCGAGGGGGGCACGGTCACCGCCGCCGTGCAGTTTTGCTACGGCGAGCGGCAAATCGCGCTTTTCACCCCCGCCAAATCGAACGAATGCCGCGATCTGCGCGGCGAGTGGGCGGTGCAGTCGCTCATTGAACAATATTTCACCGGCTTTCTGCCGTCAACGGGCGAAGCGACGCTGCACGATGACGACGAGCGGCTGTTTGATTTTCTGACCGAGGGATTGCCGCAGCTGGAAGCGCTTTGCGAGGTGTTTGCCACCGATGCGTTCCGCCGTCTGCGTCCCGCCCCTCCGCCGAAGGTCTCGGTCGGCGTGAACATTTCGGGCGATCTTTTGGAGCTTTCCGTCGATCTGTCGCAATGGGACAAAAGCGAGCTTGCGGCACTGCTCGCGGCATTTCGCGAAAACAAGCGCTTTTCGCGGCTGAAAAGCGGCACGTTCGTGTCGCTTTCCGACGAAAACGTGCAGGCGCTGTTGACGTTCACCGACGAGCTGGCGCTGTCCCCCGCCGAGCTGAAAAGCGGCAAGATCACGCTGCCGCGCTATCGCGCGCTGCAGCTCCAATCGCTCATGGCAAGCCGCCCGCAGCTGCGTTTTCATCAGGCGGCGGTGTTCAAAGCGCTGGCAGACGAGATCGAAAACGCCGCAAAAGCGCCCTATCCCGTGCCGGAAACGCTCGAAAACGTGCTGCGGCCGTATCAGAAAGAGGGCTTTCGCTGGCTGCGTGCACTGGACGCGGCGGGCTTCGGCGGCATTTTGGCGGACGACATGGGGCTCGGCAAGACGCTGCAGATCATCAGTCTTCTGCTTTCTGATGAGACGCGCTCTCCGCTCCCCTCGCTTGTGGTGTGCCCGACCTCGCTGGTGCTCAACTGGGTGTGCGAGCTGCACCGTTTTGCGCCGAGCCTGACGGTGATGGCGGTGACGGGCGACGCCATGCTGCGTGCGGCACTTTTGTCCGACATCGGAGACTATCGCGTGCTGGTGACGTCCTATGATCTCTTAAAGCGCGACATCCTGCTCTATAAGGATCTGCGCTTTCACTATCACATCCTGGACGAGGCGCAATACATCAAAAATCAGCAGACGCAAAACGCCCGCGCGGTCAAGGCGATCGTGTCCGAGCGGCGCTTTGCGCTGACCGGCACGCCGATGGAAAATCGGCTGTCGGAGCTTTGGAGCATTTTCGATTTTCTGATGCCGGGCTTTTTATACAGCTACAGCTATTTCAAAAAGCATTTTGAACAGCCCATCGTCAAGGACGGCGAGACAGCGCCGCTGTCCCGCCTTGCTGCGATTATCGCGCCGTTTCTGCTGCGGCGGCTGAAAAAGGATGTGCTGAAAGAACTGCCGCCGAAAACGGAACAGGTGCTCACCGCCACCATGGACGAGGAGCAGGAAAAGCTCTATGCCGCCTGTGCGGCACAGGTGGAGCAAAAGATCCACGCGGAGCTGGCAGCGGGCACGTTCGAAAAAAGCCGTCTGTCGGTGCTGACGCTTTTGATGCGGCTTCGGCAGATCTGCTGCGACCCGTCGCTGTGCACCGACGGGTATAAGGCGGTCAGCTGCAAGCGGCAGGCGTGCCTTGAGGTGGTGCGGCAGGCGTGCGACAACGGTCACCGCGTCCTGCTTTTCTCCCAGTTCACCTCGATGCTTGCCATTCTCGAAAAGGATCTCGACCGCGCGGGCATCTCGCACATGACGCTGGTCGGCTCGACCCCCGCCGCCGAGCGGACGAAGCTTGTGCAGGCGTTCAACAGCGGCGACACGCAGGTGTTTCTCATTTCGCTCAAGGCAGGCGGCACGGGGCTGAACCTCACGGGCGCAGATGTGGTCATTCACTATGACCCGTGGTGGAATCTCGCCGCGCAGCAGCAGGCGACCGATCGCGCCCACCGCATCGGACAGGAAAACCCCGTGCAGGTGGTGCGCCTTGTGGTGCAGAACACGGTCGAGGAGAAAATTTGCCGCCTGCAGGAGCAAAAGCAGGAGATCGCCGACGCAGTGCTGTCCGGCGGCATCACCTCACTCTCCGCCCTCTCCGCGCAGGAACTGCTGCAGCTGCTTTGAGAGGTAAAAATGAAGCCATACAACAAATAAAGCATTCCCCTTGCAAAAAGCTTAAGAAAAAATATGACACCGTGGGAACGAAAGCTTTGGTTTCAATTTTTGCGAAGCTACCCCCTGCGGTTTCAAAGGCAAAAAGCGATCGGGAACTATATCGCAGACTTCTACTGTGCAAAAGCACGGCTTGTTATCGAGCTTGACGGCGGCGGTCACTATACGGCAGAAGCTGCCGAAAGGGACGCTGCGCGCACAGCGGAATTGGAGAAAATGAACCTGCGGGTCGTGCGCATCTGCAATACCGACATCGACCGCAATTTTGCCGGTGTGTGCGCATACATAGACAGAGCGGTTTCGGCAGAAAAAGCTCCCCTTGTCAGGGGAGCTTTTGGTAGGTGCGCAAATTCACAGTCACCATAACCCCTCATCAGAGGGAGCCGAATATATTGAATATTGTGAGGTGAGATGTATGGGCAGCTTTCATATTCCGGTGATACCGCCGACGACAAACAAAACGATCCGTTTCCCGAATGATGTGATCGAGGCGGTGGAAACCGCCATCACGGGAAAGGACTGCACCTTTTCCGCATTCGTGGTCGCGGCGGTGCGGGCTGCGCTTCAGGATCTGGAAAATCAGAAAACATAAAAAAATCGGCTGTGCAAAAAAAAGAACGGCTGTGCAAATGCACAGCCGTTCTTTGTTACGGATATATTCAGCCGAGGCGCGCTTTGAGCGCATCCAGCTGGTGACGCAGCTCCTCGGGGAGCTTGTCGCCGAACTTGGCATAGAACTCGGTGATGCCCGCGGTCTCGCTCTTCCACAGGTCGCGGTCGACATTGAGCAGACCCTTCAGGGTGTCGAGAGAAATCTCCAGACCTTCGATGTTGATATCCTCAGCATGCGGCACGAAGCCGATCGGGGTCTCCACGGCGTCCGCCTTGTCCTCGCAGCGCTTCAAAATCCACTCCAGCACGCGCAGGTTGTCGCCGAAGCCCGGCCAAATGAAGTGGCCTTCGTCGTCGGTGCGGAACCAGTTGACGTTGAAGATCTTCGGCGCTTTGTCGCCGAGCTTTTCGCCCATTTCGAGCCAGTGTGCCCAATAGTCGCCCATGTGATAGCCGCAGAACGGCAGCATCGCCATAGGATCGCGGCGCACAACGCCGACAGCGCCGGTCGCGGCAGCGGTGGTCTCGGACGCCATGATGGAGCCGACGAACACGCCGTTGTTCCAGTCGCGGGACTGATAGACCAGCGGAGCGGTCTTGGCACGTCTGCCGCCGAACACGATCGCGGAGATCGGCACGCCGGTGTGGGAGTCAAATTCCGGAGACACGCAGGGGCAGTTCTTTGCCGGTGCGGTGAAACGGGAGTTGGGATGCGCGCCCTTGGAGCCGTCGGTGCAATCCCACTTCTCGCCCTTCCAGTTTTCCGCGTTCTTCGGCGGGTTCTTATCCATGCCTTCCCACCACACGGTGTTGTCGTCGAGGTTATGCACCACGTTGGTGAAGATGGTGTTCTTCTTGGTGGAAATGAGGGCGTTCGGGTTGGACTTCATGTTCGTGCCCGGTGCAACGCCAAAGAAGCCGTTCTCGGGGTTGACCGCCCACAGTCTGCCGTCCGGGCCGATGCGCATCCAGGCGATGTCGTCGCCGACACACCAGATCTTGTAGCCCTTTTCACGGTACAGCTCCGGCGGGATCAGCATGGCAAGATTGGTCTTGCCGCAAGCGGACGGGAACGCCGCCGCCACATATTTCTTCTCGCCGTTCGGATACTCCACGCCGAGGATCAGCATATGCTCGGCAAGCCAGCCTTCCTGTCTGCCGAGGTTCGAAGCGATGCGCAGCGCAAAGCACTTCTTGCCAAGCAGAACGTTGCCGCCGTAGCCGGAGTTCACGGAAATGATGGTGTTGTCCTGCGGGAAGTGGCAGATATAGCGCTTCTCAGCGTCGATATCGCACTTGCAGTGCAGACCGCGGATCCAGTCCTCGCTGTCGCCCAGCGCATCATAGACCGCCTCACCCATACGGGTCATGATCGCCATGCTCACCACAACATAGATGGAGTCGGTGATCTCGATGCCGTATTTGGCAAAGGGAGAACCGATCGCGCCCATCGCATAGGGGATGACATACATGGTGCGGCCGTGATAGGCACCCTTGGTGATGTCGTCAAGCAGCGCATACGCCTTGTCGGGCGCCATCCAGTTGTTGGTCGGGCCGGCGTCCTCTTCCTTTTCGGAGCAGATAAAGGTTCTGCCCTCGACACGCGCCACATCATTCGGATTGGAGCGATGCAGATAGCAGCCCGGCAGCTTCTCTTCATTCAGCTTGATCAGCTCGCCGGTCTGGCACGCCTGCGCGCGCAGCATCTCCAGCTGTGCCTCGCTGCCGTCGATCCACATGACCTCGTCCGGCTGCAACCAATTCTTCTTTTCTTCTACCCACTTGAGGATAGATGCATTCTTGGTCATAATTGCCTCTCCTTTCCGTAAAATACGGATATAATCGGAAGGTCTCCATCGGAAAACCATCTTCCGTCGAATAACATTATACGACAAATTTTCGGGATTTCAAGAGCAAAATACAAGATTTGAGAAATTATTCACAATTTTCGATGGACAAAGATGCAATCGCGTTGAGATCCATGCCCGCCGTGTGTCCCGCCATAAGCTCATAATACCCCTGTGCCGCGACCATCGCGCCGTTGTCGCCGCACAGCGCAACCGGCGGCATGAACAGCGAAAGTCCGCGTTTTGCACATTCCGTCTCCAGTCGGCGGCGCAAGCCCCGGTTGGCGGAAACGCCGCCCGCCAGCACCAGCGTTTTTGCACCCGTGTCCGCCGCTGCCTGCAAAAAGTTCTCGGACAGCATGTCGACGACCGCCTTGCGGAATGACGCACACACGTCGGCTTTCGGCAGGGTCTCCCCCTTTTGCTCGGCGTTGTGCAGCATATTGAGCACCGCGGTCTTCAGCCCCGAAAAGCTGAAATCATAGGGGCTGCCGTCCACGCGCGGCCGCGGAAAATGAAACGCCGTTTCATCCCCGTCCTCGGCGATCTTGTCGAGCGCGATGCCGCCGGGATAGGGCATCCCCATGGCGCGCGCCGCCTTATCGAAGCATTCGCCCGCCGCATCGTCGCGCGTTCTGCCGACAACGCGAAAATCGGTGTAGTCCTTCACCTCGACAATGTGGCTGTGCCCGCCGGACACCACAAGGCACAAAAAGGGCGGCTTTAAGTCCGCATGCGCCAGATAGTTTGCCGCGATGTGCGAGCGCAGATGGTGCGTCGGGATGAGGGGCTTTCCCGTCGCCAGTGCCAGCCCCTTTGCAAAATTCACGCCGACCAGCAGCGCGCCGATCAGCCCCGGCGCATAGGTCACGGCGATGCCGTCAACGTCCGCGACGGTCATGCCCGCGTCCGAAAGCGCCTTTTCCGCCACGGCGGAGATCGCCTCGGTGTGCCGTCTTGACGCAATTTCGGGCACCACGCCGCCATAGAGGCGGTGTTCTTCCACCTGCGATGCCACGACGTTTGACAGCATCTCCCTGCCGTCTCTCACCACCGCCGCCGCGGTGTCGTCGCAGGAGGACTCAATTCCCAGTATGTACATCTTCCACTCTCCGTTCCCGCATCATGATATAGGCGTCCTCGGTCGGGGTGCGGTAAAAGCGCGGGCGCACGCCGACCTTTGAAAACCCGTGCTTTTCATACAGCGCGATCGCCGCTATGTTGCTCACCCGCACCTCAAGGGCAATGCGGCAAAGCCCCGCCGCCCGCACGCAAAGCGCCGTCAAAAGCGCGTCGGCGCAGCCCTTTCGCCTGCAGTGCGGCGACACCGCGACATTCGTGATCGCGCCCTCGTCGGCAGCGCAAAGCATCCCGACATAGCCGCCGATCTCCCCGCTTGCCGTTTTTGCCACCAAAAACACGGCGGCGGGATTTGTGAGCTCTGCGGCGACGGCATCCTCCGACCATGGGTGCGCAAAGCACGCCCGCTCCAGTGCGGCAACCGCCGCCGCGTCTGCCGCCGTCATCGGCGCGACCGTCCACACATCCCTCACCCCCAAAAACAAAGGCTGCCGCTTTTGCGACAGCCCCACGGTTTTTCTTACATGTGCTCCTCAATGTAGGAGACCAGATCGCCCACCGTATGAATGTTTTCGATCTCCTCGTCGGGGATCTCCACGTCAAACTCATCTTCCAGCGACATCAGCATATCCACAACATCCAGCGAATCGGCGTTGAGATCTTCCACAAAGTCGGTGTCCATCGTGATCGTATCTGCATCCACTTCAAACTGTGCGGACAGGATCGCCGCAACTTTTTCCAATACCATGAAAACTCATCCTCCTGATTTTTTCGCGGCAATGCCGCTTTCACATGAAAATATTATGCGGTTCTTTGCCGTTTGTCAATCCTCTTTTGCAAAATTTTCCGTATTGCACGAAAACGGCAGCGCCAAAAGACGGAAAAAAGGCAGTAAGGACGGGACTTTGCACATTTTTTATGAAAATGTAAATTTTTTCCGCCGACGCCGTTTTTCGTCAAAATCCACTGTATTTTTTCCCCGACATCGTGTATACTGACAGTGGACAAAATAAAAAAGGAGTGGATCGTTATGCAAAGAACCATCTGCAAGCGTCTTTATGACACCGAAACCGCCACGCTCATCAAAGCGCACAGCGAGGGGAACTTCGGCGACCCCGCCGGCTTCGAGGAGCGGCTGTACCGCACGCCGGAAGGATACTATTTCCTCTATGGCAACGGCGGCGAGACCTCGCCCTATAAAGCCGAGATCATCAAGCAGGTGTCCGCGGCACGCGCCGAGGAGCTGCAAAAGAAGTGGTGATCGCGCGGCCGTGACGGAGAAAAAAGTGCGGGAGTTTCCCGCACTTTTTTTATGCTTCCATGCATGCGCCGAAAAGCGTCCGCACGCGGTCGATCTCGCCTTTCAGATACAGATAGCCGAAAAGCGTTTCCAGCCCCGTCGCCATGTGATAGTCCCTGCCGGTGCGCGGGGTGTGGGCATTTCTGCCGCGGCGATAGACGGCGGCTTCCGTTTCGGTGAGCAGCGGCTCGATGCGCTCTGCCGCCGCTGCCTGCGCCTCGGCGCGCACCACCCGCACCGACAGGCGGTGCAATTCCCCCGCCGCGCGGTTGGCAAGGCAGCAAAGGCGCTCCCGCACCATCAGCTCATACACGCCGTCGCCGACCAGCGCCAGCGTCAGCGGGCTTAACTCCCGCACGTCCACCGGCTGCGGATACAGTCTTTCCATCCCGCTCACCTCAACAGACAAATTCGAACTCGAAATCATAGATGCACACGGTGTCGCCCTCGGCGACGCCCGCGGCGGTCAGCGCGTCGATGACGCCCGCACTTCTGAGCACCTTTTCGAAATATTGCAGCGACTCGCTGTCGTCAAAGTTGATGCCGCGCATCAGGCGGAGCAGCCACGGCGCTTCCACGAAGAACACGCCGTCCTCCTGCCGGATCTGCACGCTGCGGTCGCGCAGCGTCTCCGCGTCGGGCAGCGTTTCCGCCTCCGGCTCGAACCGCGTCGGCGGCGGCAGCGTCTGCAGCATGGCGGCAAGGTGCTTGATGAGCGCGTCCGTGCCGTGCGCGATGGGCGCCATGATGGGGAAATAGGCAAAGCCGCGCTCTTTCATCGCGGCGGCAAACGCCGCCTGCTGCTCCTCGGTCGCCAGGTCGCACTTGTTGCCCGCCACGATCATGGGGCGGGATGCAAGCGCGCTGTCAAAGGCGGCAAGCTCATGATTGATCTTGTCAAAGTCGGCAAGCGGGTCGCGCCCCTCGCTGCCCGCGATGTCCACGACGTGCACCAGCACGCGGCAGCGCTCGATGTGCCGCAAAAAGTCGTGCCCGAGTCCGACGCCCTCGGCGGCACCCTCGATGATGCCGGGGATGTCCGCCATCACGAACGACTGCCGCTCGGCAACGCGCACCACGCCGAGCACCGGCGTGATGGTGGTGAAATGATAGTTGGCGACCTGCGGCTTTGCTTCGCTCACCGCAGAAATGAGCGACGATTTGCCGACGTTCGGAAAACCGACCAGCCCCACATCGGCAAGCAGCTTCAGCTCCAGCCGCAGCGTATAGTTTTCTCCCGGTGTGCCGGGCTTGGCAAAGCGCGGCACCTGGCGGGTGGGGGTGGCGAAATGGGCGTTGCCCCAGCCGCCTCTGCCGCCCCTTGCGGCGATAAACGGCTTGTCCGCCGTCATGTCCGCCATCAGTCTGCCCGTTTCGTCGTCAAAAATGAGCGTCCCCTCGGGCACGGTGATAATAAGATCCTCGCCCGCTTTTCCGAAGCAGCGCTTCGCGCCGCCCGTCTGTCCCGCAGGGGCGGTGTATTTGCGTTTATAGCGGAAATCCGCCAGCGTGTTCAGCCCCGTGTCCACCTTGAACACGATATTGCCGCCGCGCCCGCCGTCGCCGCCGTCGGGACCGCCCGCCGCGACATATTTCTCGCGGTGAAACGACACGGCGCCGTTGCCGCCGTCCCCCGCTTTCACGGTGATCACTGCCTTGTCGACAAACATACGTTGCACTTCCTCTCGTTTTGAGTATGCCCGTTTTCGCATTCCAAAAAAGGCTGCCGCAATTGCGACAGCCCTTTTGTTTGCAGAAACTTACTGCTCCACAGCGTACACGCTGACACGCTTGCGGTCCTTGCCGACGCGCTCAAAGCGCACGACACCGTCGATGGTCGCAAACAGCGTATCGTCCGAGCCGATGCCCACGTTGTTGCCGGGATGGATATGGGTGCCGCGCTGGCGCACCAGAATGTTGCCCGCGAGCACTTCCTGTCCGTCGGCGCGCTTCACGCCGAGACGCTTGGACTCGGAATCACGACCGTTCTTGGTCGAGCCCATACCTTTTTTATGCGCAAACAACTGAATGTTGACCTTTAACATAACTACACCTCCGTTTTCAATACCTGTATCCGTTCGGGATACTGCTCCTGCAGCGCTTTCATGTGCAGGAAAAAGCCGTCTATAACCGTTTTGATACCCGCGTTTTCCTCTTCCACCGCAAGGGACAGCCGCCCGTCGCCCTCGTCGATCGCCGCTTTCGCGCCGACAACGTCGGTCACGGTGTTTGCCGTCATATATGCCGCGGAGGAGACCGCCGCGCAGACGATATCCTCGCCCGCGACACCGGCGCCTGCGTGCCCGCAAAGGGAAAATCCCCGCGGAGCCTCTCCCGCATAGCGGAAAACCGCCCGTATCATCCCGTTATTCCGCCGCCGGTTCGGCTGCCTTCACCGGTTTCACGATCTCCATTGTGTCGATCTGCACCTTGGTGTAGGGCTGACGGTGACCCATTTTGCGGCTGCTGCCTTTCTTCGGCTTATAGGTGAAAATGTTGATCTTCTTGCCCTTGCCGTTCTTCAGAACGTGCGCCGTCACGACTGCGTTTTTCACACAGGGCGTGCCGATCTTCAGCGCCTTTCCGTCGTGGAAAGCGATGACCTTGTCAAAAGTGACGGTCTCTTCGGGCGCGACATCCAGCTTTTCGATGAACACAACGTCGCCGTTTGCCACCTTATACTGCTTGCCGCCGGTTTCGATAATTGCGTACATAGGCGTACCTGCCTTTTCTTCAGACTCGCTGCGGCGGGTGGAGAGCATCTCACTTCAAAAACCCACAACATGCGGCATCCCACATTTTAACACACCCTGCAAGCGTTGTCAACAACTTTTTCTATTTCGTCCCGACGTGTGCCGCGATCGCCGCGGCGACCGCATCGGCGATGAGCTTTTTGCCCTGTGCGTCCGACGGATGGACGCCGTCGGCAAAATGCTCCGCGGCGTTCTTTGTCGCCGTGTGGGTGTCGATGAGAACGGCGCCCGTGTCCTTTGCCACCTGCCGCAGCGCGGGGATGATGCCGCTTTCGATCACCTCGTTGGTGATGCCCGCAAAGGGCTGATACACCGTCGGCGGCAGCGCCAGAAACACCGTCGGCGCGCTTGCCGACTGCTGATAGGCGCGGACAAGATCGGTGGTGTCGATGATGAACTGTCCGGGATTTTGCATGTCGCCCGCCCAGTTATAGAGCTTCGAGTCGTTCGTGCCGAGCATGATCACCACGATGTCCGCATCCGCAGAGAGGCTCTTTTTGTATTCCGGCTGATCGACATATGCCTTGAAATCGCCGTTGTCCATGCCGAAATACAGCGCGGTCGCGCCGTTGACGCCGAAGCCCTCGACGGTATATTTTTTCGACAGCGCACCTTGAAGATTATTCTCCCAATAGCCGTTTTTCGTGATGCTGTCGCCGACACAGGCGACCTTCACCGTCCCGTCAAACGTCCTTTTCTGCGTCGGCTTTGCCGCGCGGGCGCTGGTGAGATAGCGATAGGTCGACTCCGTCTCGCCCTTTGTGCTCTTGGTGCGCCTTGTCGTGACCGAACGGCGCGTTTTGGTCGTCGTCGCGGCGGTCGTGAGCGGCGGAACCGCCGTCCGCTCCTTCGACGTTCTGCGCGACTTTGTCGTTTCTGCGGTTTTTCCCTTTTGGCTCTCCGCCGTCGTTTCCGTTTCCGTCACGGCGGCAGGCGCGGTCGTTTCCCCCGCCGACAGCGGCGGTGTCGCCGCCTGTCCGCAGGCGGCAAGGGGCAGCAGTGCAAGCAGCACCAGCACGCAGAGATACCGTTTCATATGCTTTCCTCCTCTGTTTCCTGTGCATCGACATATGCGGTGATCGCCGCAGAGGGCGCCGCGGTCGGGGGCGGCAAGGGGCAGCAGCACGAGCAGCATCAGCGCACAAAGACACCGTTTCATGTCGCTTCTCCCTCAATTTCCCCGATCGCCTCGCCGAGGCGCACCGGCGTTTCCTTTCCGTCGGCGGTGGCGGCAAAGAGCGTCTCGGGCAGCCGCGCGCGCCCTTTTTCCAACAGCAGAATGACCGTGCTCCCGCCATAGAGGAACATGCCCTTTTCCGCGCCGCGCTTTACGTCCCCCGCGCCGTCGCGGTTACAGATCTTCCCGACCAGCAGCGCGCCGACCTCGACCTGCGTCACCGTGCCGCAGTGCGCGGTGTCCATCACGGTATATTCCCGACAGTTTTCGACAAACACGGGCACCTCGCGCAAAGCGATGGGGCGCACCGTGTGGAGCTTTCCTTTGATGAAAACATTTTCGCCCTTTTTTGCATCGTCCACATAGTGATAGCGGTGATAGTGCTGCACGCACAGGCGAAACACCAGGCACACGCCGTCCGCATACCGCGCGGCGACGGGGTCGTTTCCGAGCAGCGCGGACACCGTGAAACGGCTTTGCTTCACGGGAATGACGGTGTCGCCCGCGATGCGATAAGCCGACAGCAGTGCGTCGCACGGCGCGATGAATGCGGGCAGCGGCGCGATCGGGCGCAGCCCGTCCCGTATTTTCCGCGAAAAGCAGGCGTTGAAATTTGCAAACGGCGCGCCCTCGAAATCGGCAACGTCAATGCCGTTCTTTCTGAGAAAGGGCGCGACGAGAGGTTTTGACAGCCGCGTGTTCAAAAAAGCGCCGCAAAGGCGGGACACCCCGCGGCTGCACAGCGGTCGCAACAGTATCCGCCCTGCGGCGGTGTGATATAAGAAATGCAGCATCCGTTCGTTTGCCATCGTTTTCTCCGTCAGCGGGTGAAAAGCTCACCCAAAAATACCAAAATGAATTCCACGACGCCGATACCGATCATGATGAGGATGCCCTTGAGCGTCGGCTTGCGGATCTGAATGCGGGACAAAAAGGCAAAGCCGGTGAGCAGCGCCGTGACGAAATATGCCGGGGTGACGTCCACGGGCGTGATATACTGCAAAAGCAGCACCAGCGGGAAAATGAGCGATGCCGAGGTCACGGGCAGTCCCGTGTAGTATTGCCGCACACCGCCCTCGGTGCGCTGGCGCTCCTCCTCGGTCACGTTGAAATAGGCAAGGCGGATCATCGCCGCCAGGATATACAGCACCATGACCGCGCCGAACACGCCGACCAGCAGCACGCCGATCCGCTCGGAGCAGCGGTGGCGCAGCATTTTCATCAGCGGCGAGGTGCGCATCATGGCGATGCCGATGCAGGCGGGCAGCACGCCGAACGCCACAAGGTCGGACAGCGAGTCGATCTGGATGCCGTAGCTGCGCTCCATCTCGGTGCGATCCTTTTTAGTGCGCGCGACCTTGCCGTCAAAGGCGTCGCAAAGGCCGCAGAAAAGCAGCAAAAACACGCCGATGAACGGATGCCCGCCGCCGCTGAGTGACACCACGATACCCGTCCCTGCAGACAGCAGCGACAGGTAGGTGAGCAGCACCGTATAATCATAAAATCCCAGCATGATGGTTTCTCCTCTTTTGTAATAAGTACCCCAAAAGCACCGAAATGCCGCAGACAGTGATGCAGAGGTAAAAAGACAGTCCGCGGCTCAAAAGTTCCAGATTGGCAGCCTCAGCCGCCGGCATCATCATCCCGAAGCCTTCGAGCATCAGATAATCCGACACCCCCATGGCGCCGGGGATGGGAATGCTGTTCGAGCCGAGCACGGCAAAGCCCTGCGTCGCCCACACCCGCAGCCCGTCGGCAAACGTGCCGCCGCCCGCGAGATAGACAAAAAACGTCACCGAGACGGACGAAGCGCGCTGCAGAAAATTGAACAAAAACACAAAGAAAAACATTTTCCGCTGCCCGCGCAGACACAAAAGCTGCTCGCGGTAGGTGTCCATGGCGGCATTCAGCTTTTCGCGTTTTTGCTCCTCGTGCCGCAGGATGTGCAGGCGGCACAGAAGATGCAGCCCCCAATCCGCAATGCGTTTCAAAAGCTTTTCGTCCTTCAGAAGCAGTCCGAAAAACACCACCATCACCAGCTGCGCGGCGCAGCCGAACACGATGAGCAGCTTGCCCGCAAGTCCATAGTGCAGGAAAACGCCGGGGAACGCGAAGAAAATGATCACGCCGATGACGACAATGGACAGCGTGTACATCATGAGGTTTGCCAGCAGCACCGCCGCCGTCACCCCCGCTGCCATGCCGTCCTTCATCATGAAATAGGCGCTGGCGGGCTGTCCGCCGGTCGCGGACGGCGTGATCGCGGAAAAATAGACGTCTGCGGCAGCATAGAGATAGGCGTGCGTCGGGCGGATGCGTCTGCCGAACGGGCGGCATGCCGCCGCCAGCGCCGCACCCTCAAAGGCGATGAACCCGAAAGCGGCAAGCAGACCGCACACGAGCCAGCCCTTGTTCGCCGTGCGCCAATATGCCGCGAAGGAGTGCAGAGAAAACGCCTTGTTCTGCGAGGTCAGCGCCCACACCGTCATCACGGCGATGAGCAAAAAAAGAATACTCCAAAGCAGTTTCTTCTTTTTATCTTTTTTCTCCATTCAGTCGTCCCCTCAGAGCGATATATAAAATGAGTCCGCCGCCGGTCGCGGAAATCAGCTCGCCCGCGCCGACCGCCAGAGCGTTGACGGCATAAAGGCGCGCATCCCAGCCATAGAGCGCGACCGTCAGCTCCAGCCCCACCACGAGGGCGTTGAGCAGCACGGGCGGCAGCGTTGACAAAATCGGCAGTCCGCGCAAGCGCACGTTGCGCCATTTGCGGGTGAGCAGCGCCGCCGCGCCCGTCGCGAGCGCGCCGACGAGAATATCCAGCGCCCCCGCCACATTCGCGCCCATCGCCAGTCCGATGGCGTTCGACAGCACGCAGCCGACAAACAGCCCCGGCACCGCCGACGGCATGAACACGGGCAGCACCGTCAGCGCCTCGGCGATGCGGCACTGCACCTGCCCGAACGTCATGAACGGCAGGCAGACCGTGAGCACACAGTAGATGGCGGCGATCATCGCCGCTTCGGTGAGAAAGCGGACCTTTTCTGTTTTTTTCATCGTGATACTTCTTTCCGTAGTTTTGATTTGGACACTTTGTGCGTCCGGTCAGGATGGTTACGAACTGACCGTATAGAGATAGGCGTTTTTTTGCTTTCCGATGCGGTCGATGCAGCGGAAGGTATACAAAATGTTGATGGCTGCCGATAATTTACGTCCCGTTAAACGCAGCGCCTTGCCAAGCTCTGCAGACGTGAACGTCTCCGGCAGCGGCGGCAGCAGTGCCTGAAGGTCGGTGGGCGTGCGCAGGTCGGCCGCATCGCAAACGGCGGTCGGCACACGGTCGACACGGTGTGCGCCGCGTCTGCCGTCGTCGCCCCAGCCATCCCGCAGGCGGTATTCGGTGATGTCGAGCAGCTGCACCCGCAGGGTGAGATGCTCGCGGAACAGTTGTTGTTTGATGAAAATAAGCTGCGGGAGCGCGTCGGTGAGCCGTCCCGTTTTCGGGGAGCGGCGCGGCGGCAGGCTTTCTCCCGTCGCGGGGTCGATCCAGACAAGCGTCTTTTTACGCGGCAGCGGAAGCACCACCGTGACAGGATAGCGCGCAAGCAGCACTTCCAGCTTCGGGCGCAGCGCGGAGAAATTCCCGTTTTGGATCTCCGTGACCCGCTCTCCGTCGAAGATGTCCGCAACCGGCCCCTCGGGCAGCGGCACCTCATGGTGTCCCTCATCGGGATCAATAAAAAATTTGAGCGTCGCGTGCAGCGTTTTTTCCTGCAGCCTGCCGATTGATTCCCGTGTCTCCTGCCGCTTTGCGGCGGCGGCGAGAGCGGTCACAAGCGCAGCGGCTTGCGCAGCGGCTTGCGCCGCCTCAGAAGTGCCGCACATAGTCATCCTCAAAGCACAGTCTGCCGACAAATGCCGTGCCGCGGTTGTGTTCTCCGGTCATCCACACCATACCGCCGGTGCCGTTTTCCGTTTCGCACCGCTCCTCGGCGGCGGAAAGGGTGAGCCGATCCGCAAACCGCACCTCGCGCTCAAAGCAGATCGCAAGCTCCGAAAGCCGCTTTCTGTCCATGCCGCTCGGGATGTTGTCGCAGATATAATCCGCATAGCAGGTGTTGTTGACGTGCCCGTTCTGATCCAGTTCGCTGTAGCGCGGCTTGAGCGCGGCGATCTCGATGAGCGGCGGCGGGGTCTCCTTTTTCGGGTCGGGGCAGCCGTTTTTCGTCGGGTCGGTCGGCACATCCGCTTCAAGCGCCGACGGGCGCAAGAGATGATGCGTTTTTGCATCCACCAGCGCAAACGCGGTCACGCCCTCGGTGAGCGGCGCGCCGTTTGCGTCGCACAGCGTATAGCAGCGGAACATCTGCACCCCGCGCGTCTCGCGGTGCCAGGTGGTGAGCGTCACCCGCTCCCCCACCGTCGGCAGACGGTGAAACCGCACCCGCAGTCTTGTCACCACAAACGCCAGCGACCGCTCAAAAAGCTCACGGCAGGAAAGCCCGAGCGCGGTGAACTGCTGCTCGCCGATCTCCTGCTGCCACCGCAAAAGCGCCGACGGGCGCAGTGTCGCCGTCGGATCGACGGCATAGGTCGGCACTGCCGCTGTCATGCTGTATCGTTTTTCCATCATTCTATCCTTATTATATACTTACGGACGAATAACATCCACGCCCATGAACGGACGCAGCACCTCCGGCACGGTGACCGAGCCGTCGGCATTCTGATACTGCTCGACGATGGCGGGCATCACGCGGCTGGTCGCAAGACCCGACGCGTTGAGCGTGTGCGCAAACTGCAGCTTGCCGTTTTCATCGCGGTATTTCACGTTGCCGCGGCGCGCCTGATAGTCGCGCGCATTGGACGCGGAGCTGACTTCCTTATAGATGCCCATGGACGGGATCCACACCTCGATGTCATAGGTGCGCGCCATGGAGAACGAGCAGTCGCCCGCCGCCAGCTTGCTGAGACGGTAGTGCAGTCCCAGCTCATGCACCAGGCGCTGTGCCTTGCCGACCAGCTCCTCGAAAGCGGCGTCCGATCCGTCGGCAGTGGTATACTGCACCATTTCCACCTTGTTGAACTGGTGACCGCGGATCATGCCGCGCTCCTCGGAACGGTAGCTACCCGCCTCGCGGCGATAGCAGGGGGTGTAGGCAATATACTTGCGCGGCAGCTCGGCGGCAGTGAGAATTTCGTCGCGGTGCAGATTGACAAGCGCCGTTTCCGCCGTCGGCAGCAGGAATTTCTCGTCGCTCGAGGTCGGGTTCTTGATCCAATAGACCTCGTCGGCAAATTTCGGGAACTGTCCGGCGACATAGCCGCAGGTGTAGTTTAACATATGCGGCGGCAGGATCAGTTCATACCCGTCTTTCAGATGCTCCGTGATGAAGAAGTTGAGCAGCGCCCATTCCAGCCGCGCGCCCATGCCGCGATAGAGCCACGAGCCGTTGCCCGCGATCTTCGCGCCGCGCTCATAGTCGATCATGCCGAGGCTCTCGCAAAGCTCGACGTGATTTTTCGCCGGGAAATCGAACTTCGGCTGCTCGCCGTCATAGGACAGCGGCACATTCTGCTCCTTGCCGCCCGCGACCACATCGGGGTCGGGCAGGTTGGGCAGGCGCAGCATCTGCTCGCGCAGCGCCGCTTCCGCTTCGGACAGTGCCGCATCCTTTTCCTTGATCGCGGCAGACAGCGTTTTCATTTCCGCCATCACGGCGGCAACGTCGCCGCCCTCTTTTTTGATCTGCGGGATCTTTTTCGTGACGGCGTTTTGCTCCGCCTTCATGCCGCCGACCTCGCTTTGCAGCGCGCGGCGCTTTTCGTCAAGGGACAAAATTTCGTCCACAACGGCGTCAAGATCCATTTCCCGTTTTTTGATCGCCGCTTTGACAGCGTCGGTCTCGGTGCGGATGCGTTTTAAGTCTAACATACAGAAACTTCCCTTCCATTGCCAAATGATCTGTCTTTATTTTGAGAGCCGGTTTGCCAGCTCCTGCAAATCCTCACGGTCATAAAATTCCAGCGCCAGCGTGCCGCTTTTCTCTCCGACCGTCACCCGCACCTTGCGGGAAAGCGCCTCGGAAAGCGCCAGCTCCACCTCGTCATAAAAGCTGTCCCGCCGAAACGCGGTCGCGCGCGGGGTCTTTTTCTCCCGCTGCGCCGCACGCGCCTGCCGTTCCAGCTCTCTGACCGACGCACCGCTTTTGACGGCGCTTTTCGCCGTCTCGACCTGCATCTCGGGCGCAAACGCCAGAATGGCGCGCGCATGTCCCGCGCTGAGCGTGCCCTCGGCGACCATGGCGGTCACCTCTGCGGGCAGGTTCAAAAGCCGCAGCGCGTTTGCCACGGCGGGGCGGGATTTGTTGACGATGTGCGCCGTTTCCTCCTGCGTCAGTCCATAGCTTTCCATCAGCTTCTGATAGCCGAGCGCCTCTTCCATCGGATTGAGGTCCTCGCGCTGCAGGTTTTCGATGAGCGCCAGCTGCGCCGCCTCTTTGTCCGACAGCTCGCGGATAACGGCGGGCAGCTCGGTCAGTCCCGCCATGCGGGACGCGCGATACCGCCGCTCACCGGCGACGATCTGATACCCGCCGCCCGACATCGGCCGCACCAAAAGCGGCTGCAAAACGCCGTGCTGCGCGATGGACGCGGACAATTCGGCAAGCGCCGCGTCGTCAAACGCCTTGCGCGGCTGGTCGCGGTTCGGCTCGATCTCGCCGATCGGCAGCGTCACCGCCTTGCCGGCATCCTCAAGCGCGTTTTCCGCAAACAAAAGCTCCAGTCCCTTGCCGAGACCGCCTTTTTTCTGTGCCATATCCCATCCCCCTCACTGCGCGGCGATCAGCTCGGCAGCCAGCGCATCATACGCCGCTGCGCCCTTGCCGCCGCGATCATAATAGCCGATCGGCTGTCCGAAGCTCGGCGCCTCCGAAAGACGCACCGAACGCGGAATGACCGTCGAAAACACCTTGCGCGGGAAAAAGCGTTTCACTTCCCGCAGCACCTGCTGGGTGAGATTGAGCCGCCCGTCAAACATGGTGAGCAAAACGCCCTCGATGTCCAGCTGGGGATTATACAGCCGCTTGATCTGCCGCACCGTGCCCATCAGCTGGGACAACCCTTCGAGCGCATAATATTCGCACTGGATCGGCACCAAAAACGTGTCGGCGGCGCAAAGGCCGTTGAGCGTCAAAAGCCCCAGCGACGGCGGACAGTCAATGAGAATGAAATCATAGTCGTCGCGCAGCGCCGCCAGCGCCGCCTTCAGACGGTTTTCGCGCCGTGTCATTTCCACAAGCTCGATCTCCGCGCCCGCCAGCTGGATGCTGGACGGCAAAACGGAAAGCCCCGCAAATTTGGTGCGCACCACCACGTCGGCGGGCTTTGCCCCGCCCGAAAGCAGCTCATAGGTGGAAGCGGCAACGGCGCGCTTGTCGATGCCGACGCCGCTCGTAGCGTTGCCCTGCGGATCAATGTCCACAAGCAGCACCCGTTTTCCGGCAGCCCCCAGAGACGCCGACAGGTTGACCGATGTCGTGGTCTTGCCGACGCCGCCTTTTTGATTGACCACCGCGATGATCTTTGCCATGTTTCTCCCCCTTTGCCCGCCGTGGGCATAAAAAGCTACTATATAGTATCCAGTATAGCACACTTTTCCACCGCTGAAAAGCCTTTTTTGCAGAAAAAAGAAAACGGCGCAAAAGCGCCGTTTTCGTGTGCAACAAACTGACAGTGCCCCCTATCGGCGGGAGATGTAAATCACTATGGGCAAATGTCGTCCCGCATCTTCGGTGTTATGCTTTCGCCGTCGGCTTCACATTGTCGGCGGGCGGAAGATCGCCGGTGATGCTGCCGTTTTGCGCCTCGAACGCGCGGATGTTCTCGCGGATGAGCACCAGCACATGACTGTGGCAGGAAGTGCAAAGCACTTCCTGCATCAATTCGCGCGCGGGCAAACACCGTGCCCGCGTTTTTGCGCTGCGCACAAAAAACACGCGAATTGTGTGGTGTCTGCCGCTATTTATCATTTAACAAGGTTTCCGTCCCATACCAAATTTCTCCGTCTCAAAAAAGCCGCACATTGCGTGCGGCTTTTTCGGTTATTCATCAAATTTGAAGCTGCCGGAGAGCAGCGTCACGCCTTTGGCGGCGACGGTGAGCAGACCGTCGGACAGGTGCGCGCCGCGCACCGTGCCGTCGGGCAGTTCGATCGTGCAATCGCCGTCGGCAACGGCGGTCACAAACGGGATATGCCCCGCCATGATCGCCAGATCGCCCTCGACCCCGCGCAGGGACAAAAACGTGGCATCCCCGCCGAAAAGGTCGCCGTCGGGCGACGAAACGGTCAGATGAAAGCTGTTCATGCCGTCTCACCCTTTGCCTTTTTCACCGCCTCGTCGATCGTGCCGACGAACAGGAAAGCGGATTCGGGCAGGTCGTCATGCTTGCCCTCGATGATCTCCTTGAAGCCGCGAACCGTCTCGGCAAGCGGCACATACGTGCCGGGGATGCCGGTGAACTTTTCGGACACGTCGAACGGCTGGGACAAAAAGCGCTGAATTTTTCTCGCGCGCTGCACCAGCAGCTTGTCGTCGTCGGACAGCTCGTCCATGCCCATGATGGCGATAATGTCCATCAGCTCCTTATACCGCTGCAGGATACGCTGCACCTCACGCGCCACCGCATAGTGCTCCTCGCCGAGAATTTCGGGCGAGAGGATGCGGCTTGTCGATTCCAGCGGATCGACCGCGGGATAGATGCCCTGCGACGAGATCGCACGGGACAGCACCGTTGTTGCGTCCAGATGCGCAAACGTGGTCGCCGGGGCGGGGTCGGTCAGGTCGTCCGCAGGGACATACACCGCCTGCACCGAGGTGATCGAGCCTTTCTTTGTCGAGGTAATGCGCTCCTGCAGGGCGCCCATTTCGTTTGCCAGCGTCGGCTGATAGCCGACGGCGGACGGCATACGGCCGAGCAGCGCCGACACCTCACTGCCCGCCTGGGTGAAACGGAAGATGTTGTCGATGAACAGCAGCACGTCCTGCCCCTCGTCGTCGCGGAAATATTCCGCCATCGTCAGACCCGACAGCGCCACACGCATACGCGCGCCGGGCGGCTCGTTCATCTGCCCATAGACCAGTGCCGTCTTGGACAAAACGCCCGATTCTTTCATTTCGTTATACAGATCGTTGCCCTCACGGGTGCGCTCGCCGACGCCGGTGAACACGGAAAGTCCGCCGTGCTGCTTGGCGATGTTGTTGATAAGCTCCATGATGAGCACCGTTTTGCCGACGCCCGCACCGCCGAACAGACCGATCTTGCCGCCTTTCGAATAGGGGCAAAGCAGGTCGATGACCTTGATGCCCGTCTCCAGGATCTCGGTCGAGGTGGACAGCTCGTCAAATGCAGGCGCCGGTCTGTGGATGTCCCGCCGCTCGGCATTTTCCGGCGCAGGCTCGTTGTCCACGGGGTCGCCCAGCACGTTGAAAATTCTGCCGAGCGTTTCCTTGCCCACCGGCACGCGGATGGGATAGCCCGTATCGGTGACGGCGGTGTCGCGCGTCAGACCGTCGGTGGAGTCCATCGCGATGCAGCGCGCGGTGTTGTCACCGATGTGCTGCGCCACCTCCACCGTCAGGGTGCGTTCGCCGACCGGCATGGTCAGGGCGTTATTCAGCGACGGCAGCTTGCCGTTTTCAAACCGCACGTCGACAACAGGCCCCATGACCTGTACCACGCGGCCGTTTGCTTTTTCCGCCATTGGTCGTTCCTCCTTTTTTTGAGAACCTCAGGAGCCTGCCACGATTTCCGTGATCTCCTGTGTGATCGTGCTTTGTCGCGCACGGTTATATTCCAGCTGCAGATTGTCAATCATGGTCTGCGCATTCTTGCCGGCGGCATCCATCGCCACCCGCCTTGCCGCCACCTCGCTGGCAAAGCTCTCCCTCACGGCGGCAAACAGCTTGCCCGCCACAAAGGTCGGCACTGCCGCGTCGAGAATGGTCGCCGCGTCCGGCTCGAAAATGACGCCCGTGTCCCCTTTGTCCTCTGCGGCAAGCGGCAGGATCCACCTGACCTCTGCCGTTTGGCTCATCATGGAGACATAGCGGGTACAGAGAATACCGAGCCGATCGAACTCCCCCGCCGCGAATTTTGCGCAAAGCGTTTTCGCCGTTTGGAGCGCATCCGCATAGGAAAAATTCTCCGAGGAGACAAAGTCCTCGCCTGCGCGGTCGCACGCGCGTTTGCCGATCGCGGTGACGGCGGCATCGGGATATTCCCGCAAAAGGCGGAAAACGTTGGCGTTATAGCCACCCGCCAGTCCGCGGTCGCCCGCGATGACGACGAGCATCGTTTTGTCGCCGCCTTGTCGCATATAGGGGCTTTTTCTGCACTCGCCGCAGGCGGCAAGCAGCCGCACGGTTTCTTCCACCGCCGCCGCATACTGCCGGCTTTTCAGCATATGCTCGTTTGCACGGCGGATCTTGGACGATGCCACCAGCCCCATCGCCTTTGTCAGGTGCAGGGTGGACGAAACGCTTTTGATGCGGGTGCGCAGCGCTTTAATATCCGCTCCCATTTACCCTCACCCCTGCCACTGTGTCAGCAGCGCCGAGAGCGCCTTTTTGTCCTCGTCCTCAAAGAAGCCCGCGTCGAGACGGTCATGCAGCGCGGTCTCGACATGCAGCAGCCGATCATACAGCCACGCCTCATAGTCCTTGACCTTCGCAACCGGCACATTGTCGAGATAGCCCTTTGTGACCGCGAAAATGATCGCGACCTGGCAGCCGACGGTGACGGGGCTGTTGCGCCCTTGCTTCAGCACCTCGACGATGCGCTCGCCGAGCGCAAGACGCGCCTTGGTGTCCGCGTCGAGGTCGCTGCCGAACTGGGCAAACGCCTGCAGCTCGCGATATTGCGAATAGAGGAGTTTGAGCTCGCCCGCGACCTTTTTCATGGACTTCTTCTGCGCCGAGCCGCCGACACGGCTCACCGAGATGCCGGGGTTGATGGCGGGCATGATGCCCTCATGGAACAGCTCGGTCTCCAAAAAGATCTGTCCGTCGGTGATGGAAATGACGTTCGTCGGGATATATGCCGACACGTCGCCCGCC
>OIZI01000183.1_pt1 | contig 33638 bp, 25 predicted proteins | sample 1588441 | NCBI WGS metagenome assembly OIZI01 (sample SAMN03283284) | human gut metagenome | biome: human-associated habitat; material: feces | host: Homo sapiens | place: Peru | collected 2012 | reverse complement strand
CCTTTCTTTGATTTTACGGATAGCATACCGGGCAATTTTGAAGATTTCATAAAGATTCCCGAAAACAGAATATGAACAATACACCGTAACCGTGGAGCATATCGCAACAAAGCACCAACCTACGCATTTAGGGCCTTAAAAAGCCCTATAGGGGTGTTTTTCGGGCGTTTTCTCCGGCTCTTGACTTGGAGAAAACGGAGATTTTTCAATGGAAAACGCTCCGGCGATACATTCCTCGTCCGAAGCGTTCCCAGCATCAAATATGCGTTTTTTCCGGCTCTTAACCGTCAATCATAAATCAGCTCATGCATGATGATTTCCTCTGCTCGGCTGCGGATGGAGTTCATGGACTGCACCCATAACATCTGATTTTCCGCTTTCATAGCTTCGTCTACGCCCTCGGCTTCTGCCATCTGCTCAATGATAAGACTGCATCTTTCCGTTGCCTGCTCGTTCAGATCGGCAAGGTAGGTGTGCAGTTCACCTGAGAGGACAAGGGTCGAATAGAGGGCAGGGCAAAACTGTCTCAAATACGCCCTGTGAAGATTGCCCCACCTGCCAATGGGACGGTGTTCCTCCGGCAGCTTCCAGTCCGGCACATAGTAATCGCCTACGAGAATGTAGTCGATGCCGTTTTCGTGGATTCTTGGCTTCAATTCCTTCATGCTGGTACTTCCTCCTGTCTTGATTTCTTTTTGTGGTACTCATCTCTGCGCTTGGCAAGGGTGGCTTCATATCGCCGGATGGCTTCGGGATCTCCGGCTTCCGCATCGGCTTTCATTTTCTGATAATGGGGCTTGTTATCCCCTGCAATCGGGGAAACGCTGTGCGCAATAATTTCGTTATTGAAGGTATCCGGCAGCAATGTCCATTCCCATTGCTTTCCCATGCTTTTCAGAACGGTCATGTCAGATACAACGAGTTGAAGCGGGGCTTTTGCATTCCTCTGAATGAGCTGATGAAAAAGAAAACGGCGTGACTTTCGTCACGCCGCCCCTTGAAAACACAAGGTTTTCACCATTTTTTGATTTTACTGTTTTACGACAACCCGGTATTTTGTGAGTGTCTACTTTCAGTTTATAGGTGCAGCTTCTTTTGAAGCTGCACCTGATCTTTTTAAAATCTTTCGCTTGTCTGCCCAGAATCAGAACTCCGGAGTGCTGTTCACAGCTCTCTGGCTCTGCATGCGATAAGTCACCTTGGCCATCTTCCGGTTCTTTACGGAGCTGATGATGGTGGGGATTGCGCCGATCAGTGTGAAGGCATACAGCTTGATAAGCTCACCGGTATAAACGCCGCCGTCCAGAATTTCTTCGTCAATGAGGTAGGGGATAGCCCGATAGGAATCTGTCAGACTGGCCTCAAAATACTTGGCAACAGTAATGGCCCAATCCAGCCGATAGCCCACATAGGTCATTGCCAGCATCAGCACACAGGCAATCACAATTCCCTTGGTGGACAGACGCCCGCCCAGAAGCTCATATCCCTTCAGCGTGCAGACAGCCAGCACAATGCCGGACAAAGCCGCTACATAGCCCAGCTGTCCCAGCAGCACAATGCAGCCCACGCCCAGCAGGCATCCCAGTAGAGCGCCCACCACACCGGCCAGCACATTCTCCGGCTTGCCGGCAGATTCCTGCTGAATCTGTTCCTGATTATGGCCCAGCTGCTGATAGCAGCTGTCACACAGCAGGGACGGAACCCCTGCCATGATGCATGCATCCGTGTCCGCCGTCTGCCCGCAATTTTGGCAGCAGCTCTGGTAGCCGCCGGTGCGCAGGAGGGATACCACCTCGCCCGTGACCTGCTCCAGCTGGTCAATTTGCTTAAAGCTGCCGAATCGGGGCTTCAGGATAAATTCCACCCGGCTGCGGCGAATGGAGTAGTTTACAATCAGCTTGTTGCTCTTGACAAAAGCCTTGATTTCCGCCGCATCCGGCTCCTGTCCGCTGTGAGTCAGGGAAAAAACAAGAGAAACAAAATTCTGGTTGCTGGTGCTGCGCATCAGCATCATATGCAGGCCGCCCTGCATCCCAAAGAGAATGCCGCTCTGCGCGTCTGCTGTCAGGTGAAGCCGCTGGGCCACCTGATCCAGATAATTCTGCTGGGATTTACTCATGTTGAAAACTCTCCTTATCTTTCTGTGTTTCAGCCGCCGGACGCAGGCGGCAGACCGGTACACATAAGCTGGCCTCGATGAGCATAGCATAGAAACCATGTGTAGTCAAGTGCACGGCACCTCCAGCAGTTCCCGAAAGCCATCGAAATGATAGATAGGCTATTGTGTTTGTTCCGCACCAATAGTGCCCACAGATCTCACTTCGTTTTCACAAGAGATAGGGTCCGGCATTTTCTGTTCTTTTTCTCTTTTGCTTTACCGTGCCGTGTGGCATCTGTGGTTGTGTTTTCCCACACTGGCTGATGGAGATTTTGGGCACTTGGATTTTTTTGAGTTCGAGGTAACTCGTCGTTACATTTCTCGATGCTCTACAGCAGTCTTTTCGTTAGCATAGGTAGTTGCCCCGGTCTTAATTTTAAAAAACACAGCTCTATACACACGGTATAATCAGCGACCGAGTTTTATGTTTTTGTAATAAATATAAATGGCAGCACACTTGCATCTTCCGTGTGTTGGCCTTTAATACGCTCACCCTCCGATGACTGCCCATCTTGGCTGGCGAGAGCGTCAACTGGTACACCTGCATCATTGCCGAGTGTGTGGTGCTTATCTTTGCTGTGATTCTGATGAAATACTTCGAAAGAACCGACCTCGTGTTCAAATATCTGCAGTATTAAAAGGGAAGAAGTTATCCAATTATAGCTTTCTCTTTTAGATTAATTGTTTTAAACAAGATGGCGGCTAACCATACTCGTCGTCTTCAGACGTTTCTCTTTGTCTATTGCATCCCATTCCCTGCACTGCCCCTGCCAAAGAAAGCGGTTGACGATTTTCCTCACTTGGTCTATCATAGGCGTATGTAGATTACCACCTCGTTTAGATGATATCGACGCACATCTCCTGTGACCACAACACGTACCACATACGCTTCCGGGACACATGGTTACAACGGGAAAAAGAGGCCACAAGACCATTTACATTCCAGCCGAAAGCGCTGGAAATGTTTGAAAATCAATACAAATCAGAGCTTTTAATTCGTTCGCATCCGAGAGGTCGAGGGTTCGAATCCCTTCAGGTCCACCAAAAATAAACCACCCAAAGGGTGGTTTTATTTTTGCCGTGGACCAAGGGAGTCGAGGTTTATGCCCTGCAAGGGTAAATCCCTTCAGGTCCACCATTTTTCGTTTGACCACAGTAATACCATAGACGGCAGGAAATTCTGACCACTTTTGATATCCGCAGGTGGAGAGAAAAACAGCGTCCGGCTATCAAGCAATCCGCTTGATGGTTGGGCGCGATCTATTTGTTTCAAACAGGACTATTGTTTACTGCGGATGGTCAACAGAACCTTTCTCAGAGCCTCTTGACAAGTTTCTGATTTCGGAATATAATATGATTACGATTTCAGAAACATATCGGAGGTGTGACATGAATGGCCAGCTGCAGCAGCAGTTACAGGTGCTGAGCCGCCTGTATAAAGAGAGCGACCATATTTACAGCAGGCTCGCGTCGAAGCTGGGCATGACGGACACCACCTTTTGGGTGCTGTACGCCATCGCCCATTCCGAGGAAGCGCTGACGCAGAACGACCTGTGCAGCGACTTCTTTTTCCCCGTGCAGACCATCCATTCGGCGATCAACAATCTGCGTAAAGACGGACTGGTGGAGCTGCAGGTCATTCCCGGCACAAGAAACCGCAAGGCGATCCTGCTGACGGAGAGGGGAAAAACCTTTGTTGCAAACACGATCAACAAAGCGGATGAAGTCGAGAAGAACGCCTTCCTGTGCTTCAATGAGGAAGAACGGGAACAATATCTTTCACTGTTCAAGCGGCACATTGAATGTCTGAAAAGCGAAGAAAAGCGTGTGCTGGAGTCTATCCCGGAATGAGGAGGTCACTATGAATCTACTGCTTACCCTTGACGAAAACTATCTGATGCCCTGCAAGGTCATGCTGAAGTCCTTTTTTGCCAGCAACCCCAATGAAAGGGGCGTGACGGTGTATCTGCTCCACAGCGCCATCCCTGCTGAGAAGCTGGAAGAACTGGCGGACTTCTGCTCCGGCTTCGGCGCAGAGCTGAAGCCCGTTGCCGTGGACGCGGCGCTCTTTGAAAACGCCCCCACCAGCAAGCGTTACCCCAAGGAGATGTACTACCGGCTGCTCTCCCCGCTGATCTTGCCGCAGGAGGTGGAGCGGGTGCTGTACCTCGACCCGGATATGCTCATCATCAACCCGCTGCGCCCGCTGTGGGAGCTGAACCTGTACGGAAAGACCTTTGCGGCGGCTTCTCACACAGGGCTGACCGAGATGGCAAACGAGATCAATCAGGTGCGGCTGGACACCGAGCATGAATATTTCAACTCCGGCGTCATGCTCATCGACCTGAACGCCGCCCGGAAGCTGGTGACGGCGGAGGACGTCTTTGGGTGCGTCCGCGAGTACGAAAAGGAGCTGATCCTGCCGGATCAGGATGTGTTCAACATCCTCTACGGCAGGGAGACGCAACCCATAGACGATGTGATCTGGAACTACGATGTGCGGAACTTCTCCAAGTACCTCATCCGCAGCACCGGCAAGCATGACCTGAGATGGGTCATGCAGAACACGGCGGTCCTGCACTTCTGCGGGAAGAATAAACCGTGGCACGAGGAGTACAAAAATCCCTTCGGGATGCTGTATCTGCACTATATGAACCTGACCATGCGGAAACTGTATGAGAAACCTGATAAGGAAAACCCGCCTGAATGAAAGAGTCCAGAGCAAAACTGGCGGATAAATATATTCGGCAGTTGAAGGAGAAGCAACGGAATCGTCTTTGTAAAAAAGGCGGTGCTCACATCGTGAGTACCGCCTTTTTATTTGGTGTGCTATTTTGCAGCGTGCCCTTTCACATTCTTCCTATTCACTATTCAATGGGGCGATTTGGTAGATACAGAATACAGGGCAAGCGTTCTTGGATCAATCCTTGTTTAAGAGTAAACCCTTGCATTGTTTTACAGCTTTTACCGCTGCGGATGTCGTGCGTTTCAGCAATTTTGCTATCAGGACAGCCAAAATAAAATACGTTATAAACAGCACCAGTACATAGCGGTATGTAAAATGAGCTAAATCAAGCTCCTTCACCAGCAGGCTAATCAATTTGTGATGTACTAAAAAGATTGGATATGTCAGCGCAGCTGCCGACACGATCGCGGGACCTACCGCCTGGAAAAAGGTGGGAAAGCTCGCAACGAGCAGTGAGCTCAGCACAAATATCATCCAGCACACCACAGACCCGACTGTTATTGCGTGAATATAGTTTTGTGCCAAAACTACGGTAATCGTTACTGCCGCAGTTATACCTAACAGCGGGATGCTCTTGATCTGCTTGATATAGCGCGCAAAGCACCCACCTGCAATCATTTGCGTCAACCGGACCGGAGCTGTGATCAGATTTCCGTCGGTTGAAATCACCGTAATCCCATACATTAAGCCAACCAGCGGTAAAAACGCCCAAGCTGGAAGGCGATCCCACAGATACATTACCAGCGGCCAAAGGAGGTAACAAATTAGTGCACACCCTAAGTACCACTCGCCGACCTGATAAAAATTGTTGGGAAACCACCCCCGAGCGCTTCCGTAGCCATCCATCCCAAATAGTGTTAAAAAAAGGCTGTGTACGGGTGCGCCGGAAATCGTTTTATTCACCAGAAGCTGTGCACACGTCGCCCACAGCCAGGCAATATAGAACGGCGGCATCAGCTTTTCTACACGGTTCAAGTAAAAGTGACCCAGATCTTTCCCGCTTGTAATCTTACGGCTTCCCATTAGTGCCGCTCCCGAAAGCATGAAGAACAGATTGTTTCCGATATCGCCCAAAGAGACACAACCGAAATAGACACTCGGAATGAGTTCATTCGGGTATACTAACTGCCCTACGGTATCAAATCCGCAAGCAGAAGCGTTAAAATGGAAGATCAGAACAGACGCACAGGCAAGTATGCGAATCAAATCATAATCTATCCGTCGTTTCCCTGCCGCTATCTTCATATTGCCACTCCTCTTGTTGAAATCACTGCTCATTCAATAAATGCCTTTGCTCAAAGGTGGTCCACGCCCTATGCAACAGTCACCTTTCAAGCCCGACAGGTCAGCGACCTGCCGGGCTTGAAAGGTTTATACGTGCTTAGGTCGGCGGCTATATAGCCTCCGTTCAACCAACTTGCTTGGCGCTGCTCGCTACAACGACCCGTGTATGGGCGATCAGTGACTGTGTGCCATCCTTAGTCCCGTACACATGGATCTGATATGCACCCACCGAATTGTGCTGCTTCAGGTTCACGGTGTACGTCCAGTTCCCGTCAGAGCCCTTCTTCGCGGTGTACCATACGATGTCATCCTGGCCGTTGACCTCGCTCCAAACGGGAAGCATAACCTTATCGTATGTCCCCGCGTTCGCCACGGTGATCTGCATCGTGCCGAGCTTCTCAGAGACGACCGCTTCGACCATCGGCGTCTTTGTATCAGGCAGCTTCGCCACATTGGCCGTGGTATTTGCGATCAAGGTCTGCTTTCCATCCTTTGTGCCGTATACGTGGATCTGATAGCGGCCTGTGGATTTGTGGGCCATAAGGTCCGCGGTGCACGTCCAGCTGCCGTCAGTCTGCTTGGTCGCCTTATACCACTTGATGTCATCCTGGCCGTTGACCTCGCTCCAGACGGGAACAGAGATCTGCTCGTATCCTTCGACATTCTTGACGGTGATCTGCATCTTGCTGTAATCCGCAGAGACGACCGCCGCAGCCGTCGGCAGCTTCGCAGTAGGCAGCTTCGCTACATCGGCCGTCGTACTGGCGATCAGTTCAGTCTTCCCGGCCTTTGTTGTGCCGTATACGTGGATCTGATAACGGCCCGTGGAATTGTGAGCTGCCAGGTCCACGGTATACGTCCAGTTGCCGTCAGCCTGCTTGGCCGCTTTATACCATCTGATGTCGTCCTGACCATTGGCTGCGCTCCAGACGGGAAGCATGACCTGCGTATACGACTCAGCATTCTTGACTGTGATCTGCATCGTGCTGCAATCCGCAGAAACCACCGCTTCAACCGTTGGGGCCTTCGTATCCGGCAATCTTGCCACGGTGACCATCGTGTTTGCGATCAGTTCCATCTTTCCGGCCTTTGTACCGTACACATGGATCTGATAGCGGCCCGTGGAATTGTGGACCGCCAGGTCCACGTCGCACGTCCAGCTGCCGCCGGCCTGCTTGGTCGCTTTGTACCACTTGAGATCATCCTGACCGTTGACCTCGCTCCAGACGGGAACAGAGATCTGGTCATACCCTTCGGCATTCCGCACGGTGATCTTCATGGTGCTGTAATCCGCTGTGACGGCAGCCACCACCTTCGGCGTCTTCACGTCATCGAACTTGGTCACTTGAGCCACCACATGACCCGCCATACGCATGGTGTCGGAATCTCCGGCGCAGGCGTAGGCATGGATCTGGTAGTTGCCGGTGGAATGATGCTTCGTCAGGTCAACATTGCAGGTCCAAGTCCCATCCGTCTTTACCGCATCGTACCAGGCCAGATCATCCTGTCCGTTCTCCATGCTCCAAACTGCGAACTTGACCTTGGTATGGCCGTGGCTGGCCACATCGGCCATCTTGACAGTCAGGACGTTGTTGTCCTGTACCGCCGTCACAGTGTGATCCTTCTCGGTCCAGCCAATGATATCCTTCGTGCCGCAGCCGTAGTCGCACTCAGCGATCTTCGTCTCCGCGCCAACGCAGTTGTCCGTGCTGGTCGTGTAGTTGGTGAACTTGTGGGTCACGTTCTGGACTATATCGATCCTATCGCCCGCGATGATGCTCGTGCCGTCATAGGCGTGGATCTGATATCTTCCCAGATCCTTATAATTGCACATGGGAACTGTGACGATCCACTTGCCGTTCTCCTGCTTTACGCCGCGGAACCACTTCATGTCGTCCTGTCCATTGTGCTGACTCCACATGGCGATTCGGCCATTTGTGAAGGACTCGCCTTCCATGGGCGTGAGGATGACCGTCAATACGCCGCTGTCTTCACTCAGGCTCATTCTGATCGGACGCCACATCCGGCCTTCCGCGTCAAAGTAATAGCGGGAACTGTTGACGCTCTGCCACCCGGTGACCATCGCGCCGTAGTCGGGGGAGTCCTCCTTGGTGTTGAAATAATACGTATCATCACCAATTTCCGTCATGCCGAGGGCCATCTTGCCGTTGTCATAATAGTAGGTCTTGCCGTTGGTCTTCTTGATAAAACCAGTATGACCGCTAACTACCAGGCCATTTTCGAACACAAAGGGCACTTCGTCCACTACCTGCTCGCCGTCGTAGGCCACGCCGTTCTCGTCGAAGCAGTAGTTGTCCTCTCCCACCAAGAACCAACCGGTCTGCATGACACCGCGCAGGAAGTACATCTTGCGGCCGGTGGCTTCGTCACGAGCCCAGCCGGTGTATTTCCACTCAACGGGATCAACGGCGGCATGGCAGTTGTTGCATATCAGCTTGCCGCTGCTGCAGACGGCGTCTGCCAGCTCATGGCCCTTTTCAGCGCAGCTGCCGGTCAGAGACTTGAGGGTCAGACTATCCAGAAGCTGCTCGCTGCCGTCAGCCAGAACATCATAGACGTTGATCGTCATCTTGGCCTGGGTCGCTTCCACGCTCAGATAAACCGCGTTGAACTCGGTGGTCGCCTTTGCGAAGACCTTGCTGTAATCGAAGACGTTTTGGCTGTTGATTGAATAGGATTTCTCGCCGCTGGAGCCGCAGATGTAGTAATACACGCCGTCCTCCGCGTCGATCTCGCCGGCCTTCAGGGGGTTGGTGCGGGCGAAGGAGTGATCATGGCCGGAGAACACCACGTCGATGCCGGCCGCCTCCGCCGCCGCCGGGATATACTGGTTCATGGGGGCACTGCCGCCGGTGGCATTGGTGTAATAGGCGGGCTGGTGGACCGTGAGGATCTTCCAGGTGGCGTCGCTGTTCTGGGCATCCTGCACCAGCCAATCCGCCGCGGCCTTCATGTCGCTGCCGATACCGCTGTAGTTGATGACGGCCACATAGACATCACCATAGGTGGTGGACCAATAGCTGCCAGGACTGTGGGCGGGCAGGGCAAACACGCTGCCGGCGATGTCGGCATTGCCGTCGCCCTCAAACTCATGGTTGCCCAGGACGTGGATCACGTCGGCGCTGCCCAACTGAGCAGCGTTCAGCAGCTCGATCACCTCGTTCAGCTTGGTGAACTCTGTGGGCTTATCCACAGCGTCACCGGTCTGGATACCGAAATTGTAGCCGCCGGCTCTCAGCTTTTCGAAAATATGAGTGATATTGGTCATATCATCGGCCTGGATGTCGCCCAGCACGAAGAACTTCTGGGACGCATCAGCCGCGACAGTGAAGCTCTCCACCGTCTCCGGCCAGTTGTTGCCAGACCCGGCCTGATACTCATAGGTCGTGCCGGCGGTCAGACCAGCCAGCGGAACGCTGTTCACTTTCACCGCATTGTAGCCGTTGGTGGCAAAAGTACGCAGTTCCTCCACCGCCGGAATGGTGATCCATTTCTCCTGACCCTGCACACGGTAGCGCAGGAACTGTCTCTCCGTTACCGTCGGATCGGACAGCCAAGTAACATTCTTTGTCGTGCCGGTGCCTTCCGTGGCATTGAAGAGGAATGTGGTCTTCTCAAACGTCATCGGCGTATAGGTATACACCCTGTAGCGCATGGAAAGGCTTCCATCCGTGGCCCGGGCGTAGACGGTGATCACGCCTACGGTGCTGAACACATCGCTGGTCAGCGTACCGTCCTCACCGGTCGTTCCCAAGAGAGTATTATCGTCGTTCTTGAAAATCTTTGCGCCGGCTACCGGCTTGCCATCCAGGTCGATGACCTTCAGCACGGCACTCTGGCCGGCCAGCACCGGAGCGCAGGACACGCTGATGGCCGCGCCCACCGGCAGCGTCACCTTGGGGGCGGAGGCGGTGATGGTGCTGTCGTCCGTATTGCGGCACATGACGGATTTGACCTCATAGGTAAACGTACTGCTGTCCGTCAGGTTTTCGGGGATCTGCACCTTTACCGTGGCAATGAGCTGGCTGCTCTGGGCCGCAGCGTTGGCCGAGTAAGAAGTGGGATTGCTCTTACGCACGGCGCGAACTTCCACGGTGTGTTCCTTTGCGTTGTAGCAATTCTGGGGGTCATAGTTGGGTGCGGCTTCAAAATCCGGGGAGAACTCCACAGTGCAATTACTATACTGCGATCCCAACCGGATGACCGTTTCGCACTCTTTGACGCTGCTGTTGGCAGCCTGCATCTCCAGCGTCGTATACCCGCCCACGGCAGCCATAGACTCCACATGGGTCACGCGGATGGGGTTCTCCGTGCTGCTGTCCGCCACGGTGAAGTAGCGGGTCTCGGAAGTCTCATTGCCGAAGCCATCGCGGAGGGACACTGTGACGGAATGAGTACCGTTGGTAAGCTGCAGATTATACAGGTCAATATGACCATCGCCAGCCACCAGCACAGCATCGTCCGTCACGTTGACACCGTCCACATAGAGACGAACGGTTTTGGCGTCCACGCCGGTGGCATATTTACCAGGCGCGTCGCTGAAATAGGCACGCAGGTCGAAGGTGCTGCCATAGACTGTACCGCCGTCAGGCAGGTCCTCGTTGTTGAAGGTAATGGAGTCTACCTGCGGGTTGTCAATATCGTCCGTATTTGTACCGTACACAAACTGGAAGTTGTCCAGATAGATCGACCCAACCCGGGGCTCGACCATCTTTGTACCATTGACAAACATGAGGCGGAAGGTCATACCCTTCTGCAGGGCAAAGGGGGCTCTCGCTGTATCCAGCTTGGCCTCGCAGTACTTCCAGCCCTCCCAGTAGATACCAGGCTGATTATCCGTTGTATTAGCGTCATCTTTTGGCTCAATGGTATAGTTGAGCTGTTCTACAGTCCCATCCTTACTATACGCGTAAGCCCGCAGCCAAAGGCCGGAATTTGTTCCTTCACCCTTCCATGTAATGCCGACGCCCTCGGGGGCATAGACCCATACGCCAAGGCCCGTGGGAACGCCTGGAACTTCGACATTGTCTATACTGCCGATACACGCGCCCTCGGTCACCGCTCCGCAGTCGCTGAAGTCGAAGTTCAGCTTCAAGGCTTTCGTGCCGAAGCGTACCGGTTCACCGTCATCGATACTGACGATCTCAATAGACTCTTTGCCGCCGCGGTTATAGTTATCTGTACTCAGAATGCCCGCTTCCAGTCTGTTCCCGTTTTCGTCCTTCCGGGTAAACTGGCCATGCTGAGCCCCGTCACCAACACTGCTCCACGCTCCGGACATCTTACCGGACTCTACGCCTAGATAATACTCCTCTGCCGTCTGTGTGACCTTACCGCTCTCGTCTGTCTTGTCCTCAAAGTCCCACACAACGGTAGGAAGCATACCGATAACCGTCTTGATCGTGCCGGTCACAGCCTCATCAAAGGCCGACGTGGCGGTAATGAAGGCAGTTACGCTATAGCCATCCGCCGCACGGAACGTGTTGCCCGCGAAACTGCCCATCTTTTCATCAGAGCACGTCCAAATGATGTCGCCGTCCTTGTAGTTCACGTCCCTGTTCTGATAGCGCACCACCAGTCCCAGGTCGGATTCCTCCTCAAAGTCCAGGCTGATCTCATCAGAGTTGAAGGTAACTGTGTCCGGCTTCACCAGCTCCACAGAGGCCGTGCCGACCACGGTGTCGCCCTGGCACAGTGCCACGGTGACAGTGCCGATGCTGTCAGCATTGGCTGTGAACAGGCCGGTGGCCGGGTCGATCGTACCCAACTCGGTGGAGTCCTCCGCCAGCCGCCACACCAGGCCGTCGGGCAGGTTCGCAGCACCGCCGCTACGGTCCACACCCACCGCGCTGAACTGCACGGCAGAGCCGGGAGTATACAGCTCCTCACGGGGGCTGATCACAGCGTGGTCAAACACGCCGTCCTGCGACTCGGTGGAGATGCAGAGCATACCGGAGCTGATGGTCCGCTCGTGACCGTCGGAGGGCTTGCTGAGCATCTGCAGCTGGCCGCCCTCCTCACGGGCGGCAAAGGTAGCAGAGCCGCCGCCGTCCAAATACAGGGCCGTCACGCAGCCGGCATCCTTCAGGACGGCCGCCACTTCATAGCAATCCATGCCGATAGAGCGGGGCGCCAAACGACCCTCCGCCATGAAGAACACCACGCTGCCGTCCGCCCGGATGCCCACGCTGTTCCGGGGGTTCATCGATCCGTCAGCGGTCACCTGGATCTCACCGTTCTTCAACAGGTAGAGAGGGCCGGAAATGGCCTCCATCACGTCATCCGTAGGCGTTCCCGCGTCGCGGATAACTGCCGTGCCGTCCGTCAGGATCGCAAAATACGGCTCGTAGGAGGTCTTGATCACGTTGCCCTCCATGATCAAGTAACCCGTGGGCTCGCCGGTACCCATGTTGAAGTAGTCGCCATTGGTGGCCATGACGACCGTGCCTGCCGGATCTGCGATCTTGCCGTAGTCCGCTGCCAGTCGCGTGGTTTCCTTCATACTCCACTGACCCTTGCTGATCGTCTGAGCATTCGCGACACGATCCGCCGCCGTGCTGTCGGCGGTGTAATAGCCATCATAGGTGGCCTTGAGTGTTACGTTCTTGGTCAGGTCAATCTCCGTCATGTAACCGATGGCCTGCTGGTTATTCTTGTTCCGCATGACGAGCTTGTCGTAGCTCACGCCATTGGCAATGGCGTTGTGCGTCTGCGAGACCGGCGCCAAGCCCGCCGCAGCGGCCGCGCTGCCCAGCGTGACGGCGCTCTGCATGGCGGGCTGAGAGGCGAGCGCCGCCAGGATATTCATCTGGTTCTCGCCGTCGTTCCCCTCCGTTCCCGGCTCTGCCTCGTTGGCATCCTCGGAAACGTCCGCTTCTTCCCCTGTGCCTTCCGGAGCTGCGACGTCCTCGTCGCCCCCGTTACCGGCTTCTTCCTCTCCGTTCGGGTCAACCTGGGAAACTTCTGTGTTTTCTGCCTGTCCTGCGCCGTCCTCGACCGCAAATGCCAGGGGAACGGTGTTCAACAGGAATGAAAATACCAGCAACAGTGAAATCAGTTTCTTTTTCATCGTTTTCCCTTCCTCGTTTTTTGTTTTTTTGCACAAGGTCTGTGCTTTTGTCAATTACTTCGCCATTATGCGGCGGCCAGCTTCACGCTTGGCGCAGCAGAGGCAAGCAGCTGCAGTTCACCTCCTTTTTCGCCATATACGTGCACATAATATGTTCCGGCAGAATGATGGGCCGTCATATCCACCGTATACACCCAAAGTCCGTCCGCGGTCCGCTGGGCCGTGTACCAGGTCAGGTCGTCCTGTCCGTTGATCTCGCTCCAGACGGGCAGGTAGACCCGCTCGTACTTGGAGGCGTTCTGCACTGTGAGTTTCATCGTGCGGCAGTCCGCGGAAAGCTCCACGGTGACGTAGGGATCGTCCGGCAGGATCGCGCGCTTTACATAGGCCGTCGTGTTCGTCAGCAGATGCAGCTCGCCGCCCTGTTCGTTGCGGCCGTAGACGTGGATCATGTACTGTCCCGCGGTGTGGTGCTTCCGCAGGTCCACCGTATACGCCCAGGTCCCGTCCGCCTGTTTTTCGGCGGAATACCAGACAATGTCATCCTGACCATCGGTCACGCTCCATGTAGCCAGATACACCTGGTCGCAGCCGTCTATATTCGCCGCGGTAAGATGCATGGTGCGGCAGTCCCCGGAGACCTCAGCTGTGACCTGGGGCGCCAGCTTTTCCACGTTGGCTGTCGTGCTGGTGAGCAGCTCCTGTTTGCCATCTCTCTTTCCATAGACATGGATCATGTAATTCCCTGTGGAATTATGATTTGACAGATCCACCGTATACGTCCACGTTCCGTCGGCCTGCTTTTCGGCGGGATACCAAACAATGTCATCCTGGCCGTTCATCACGCTCCATGTGGGCACGTACACCTGGTCATAGCCGTCCACGCCTGTTACAACAAGACTCATGGTACGGCAGTCTGCTGAGACCTGGGCTGTGATATGAGGCGGCAGCTTTTCCACATAGGCCGTCGTGCTGGTGAGCATCTCCATCTTGCCGTCTTTCTTTCCGTATACATGGATCAGGTAGCTTCCTACGGAATTGTGATTTGGCAGATTGACCGTGTAGGCCCAGCTTCCATCCGCCTGTTTTTCGGCGGGATACCAGGCAATGTCGTCCTGGCCGTTTACCTCGCTCCAAACCGGGAAATATACCGTGTCATAGCCTTCAATACTTCTGGCAACGACTTTCATCGTCCGGCAGTCTGCTGCAACCTCTGCCGTGGCCGCCGGGGGCGTTGTGTTGAACTCCGGCACATAAACCAATGTGTTCTGCTGGAACACTGTCGGCTTACCGCTGTCTCCGGCCCACACATGGACATTGTAAACGCCTGTGGACTGATGCCGTGTCAGGTCAACTGCACAGCTCCATACGCCGTCCGCTTTCCTTCCGGCATGATACCAGGCGATATCATCCCGGCCGTTTTCCTCACTCCAGACCACAAACCACAGATCCTTGTAGGCATCTGCTCCCTCAAAGGAGACATTCATATTTGCGCGATATGTATCCGTCAAAATATCGATCCGGCTGAGACGCTGCAAAATGCTTTCTATCGGAAAATTTTCCTCACGCTTTTCAAACCATGTCTTCAGATTATCTGTTGCTTCCTTGTAAGTTCCCGCAAAGTATGTGCCTTTTCCGCTGAACGCGCCCTTCAGGTCATCCCATCTTGTATAGTTCATGGCCGCTGAGGTCTGCAGCAGCGCATACAGCGACTCTGTCTTGTCATCCATGCCGCCAAACGCCGCCGCATAAACCTCCAGCAATCTCCCCAGTTCATCCTGCACGGTGGGAATGGACAGCAGCCTCTGAAAAACGATATGACTATATATGTGGGCGGTCTGATAGCTGTCCGCGTTCTCCAAATCATTGCCCATACAGGTATCAAAGTCCCACACAGGGCCCAGGTGCAGCACATCACGGTCTCCATCCTTATACCAATAGAAACTGGTCGTGGAAGATTCACGGTTCAACACATATTCGTTTACGAGATAATACTGCAGGAAAGAGTCCACGTCGATATACTGGGACAGCGTATCCAGCGTGATGTCTCCTTCAGGCGTTATCGCCAGATACTCCATAAACGCATCCAGCGCTTCGTCAAAGCCCTTGACGGCCTCCCGCAGCAGCGCGGGATCGTCCTCGGTCACAGACTCCTTCACCACAAAGTGCTTGCCTGTGCTGTTATTCTGAATCCAAATATCCTCAGCGGCGTAAAATGCCTCGTCCTGCTCCATCAGAACGCCCTTGGGATCGTTCAAATTCAGGCGGGTCGTGCCGAGCTCTACCTTTTCGCACACCAGATATGTCCCGCGATACTCCCCGTTGATCCAGAGATCCACGTACGCACAGTCCGGTACATATGTCATCCCCAGCTGGTCGGCCAGGCTGAAAGAGAGCTTGTTCCGCATCATGCTGTCATCCGATGCGTTGGCCAGCAGTACCCATTTTTTAGCCTTTGCCATGCCGAGGACACTGGTCTTCTTGTCGAATTTGATCTGGTAGCCCTTTTTCTGGTAGTACACCCAAGAGGAATTCCCGCGTCCCTTGAACGTTGCATTCGTCACGCGCAGGTCATTTTCCTCGTTTGCAGTATCCGTCAGAGTGACCGCCGTACCGGCGTATTTCACACTTTTGTCCTGATGCACCGTGTCCAGCGTGACACCGTCCAGCGCAATATACAGGCTGGGCAGCTCCGACTGCATCACCGTGATGGTTTCCGACGAACCATCCGCAAGGCTGACAACCACACTGTCGCCATTCTGCGCAAAGGCGCCGCGCAGCACATTCGTCTGCGGATCCAGCGTGCCCTTGTCGGCCGAAACGACCGCACCCTGCAGCTGTACCTCTGCATCAGAAATGACCACCTGATTCGTCAGGAACAGATACCACTGCTCCTTTTGCGTATCGTGGTAGCCATGGATCACATTCCCCTGCTGGTCTGTCACCGCGCAGGAGAAGGTGTCGTCGGCATAGGCCGTGAACACGCACAACACTATTGCCGCCACCAGGATAAAGGCATTTGCCAACTTCTTTCTCATGCTTCTCCTCCCACTCATTCGTTCTCTCGTTTTGCTGAAAAATCTTCCCTTACTAGAGTAAGATTTGGATTGTAATAGGGATCTCCTGCGGCGAGTTCGCGCCCCCACCGCTCCTGGAAGCGCCGAACCTCGCCTTCGAAACGCTTCCGTTTCTCCGGCGTATCTTCTGCGCCTCTGCTCTTCGATTCATAGTGATACAGCTCTGCAAATGGTGTCCACACAATGAGGTAGCCGGCTTTTCGGATCCTCATGCACATATCGACATCATTAAAGGCCACCTCAAAGGTTTCGTCAAGGCCGCCAATTTCCTGCCAGACATGGCGCGGAAGCAGCATACACGCGGCTGTCACCACCGAAAGGTCCTGGGCGATAGTCGCTCTAGACATATAGCCGAAATCACCTCTCGGAAAATACTTATGGGCGTGTCCGGCGACACCACCGATCCCCAGAATAACACCGGCGTGCTGGATCGTATCATCCGGATAATAGAGCATAGCCCCCACCGCACCGACATCGGGCCGCTGGGCAAACATCAGCATCTCCTGAAGCCAATCCGGCGTGATCACCTCAATGTCGTTGTTCAGCAGCAGTATGTACTCCCCTGTCGCAGCTTCCCTGACCCCGAAGTTATTGATGGCTGAATAATTGAACTTTCCTTCCCAGGTGACGATCTGAATACGCGGGTCGGTTTTCAGCTCGTCGTAATACGCGAACGTCTCTTCTTTCCTGCTGTTGTTCTCGATAATGACGATCTCGAAATTCTCGTAGGTGGTCTTCTCCAGAATGGAGGAGATGCACGTTCTCAGCGTATCGGCATGATCCATGTTGGGGATCACAATGGACACCTTGGGACAGCCGGAAATGGTGTACTTGATCCGATAGGTGGACGGGATCGACGAGTCCTCCACTTCACCGACCAGGCCAACTCTGTCCAGATGCTCGCCCAACGCTCTCCGCGCGGCGTCCATCGTATACGGCTTCGCCGATATATCACCGGCTGTTGAACCGCTGTGGGCGCGCCAGAAATACAGGATCTCCGGGATATGCACGATCTTCGAGGCTTTCTCCGTCAGCCGCAGGACCATGTCGTAATCCTGGCTGCCGTCAAACTCCCTGCGGAAGTTTCCGACCTCGTCCAGAAGTTCTCTGGAGAATACCGTGAAGTGGCAAATGTAATTGTAGCTTCTGAGCGTGTCCGGTGCATAATCCGGCTTGAAATGCGGGCAAAACGCGTCCTCCGGCTTCTCGTGAAACGTATTCTCATCCGTATAGATGAAGTCCGCGTCCTGTTCGCAGATGGCCCGCATCACCTCGTGCAGGGCCGCCGGATGCAGCAGATCGTCGTGGTCGAACAGTCCGATGTAATCCCCGGTGGCCATCTCAAGGCAGGCATTCGTGTTTCCAGAAATGCCCAGGTTCTCCTCCAGCCGCTGGTACTTGATCCGCAGGTCCTTCCGCATATACTGGCGGCAGATCCTCTCCACATTGCCGTGGGCTTCATCGCTGCCGTCCGCCATGCACAATTCCCAGTCCGCATACGTCTGGTCGATGACCGACCGGATCATCTCGTGCAGGAACTTTTCCGGCGTATTGTAAAGGGGAACTACGATGCTGAATTTGATGCTCCTCGGGAACACCTCTGTCCTTTGGGCTTCCAGTTCCTCTTCCGTAAAGAGCGGTGTATTCGTCAGCTCCGTATACTCCTGCCGGTGCTTCAGCTTGTTCTTGACCTTGTGCCACGTATAGCTCCATCCGTTCTCGTGCAGGCATCGGATACCCTTGCCTATCAAACGAAAAAATGCCACTTTCCCCAAAATGCGCTTCAGCGCGTCAAGGCACACGCGGAGCGGTTTTGTTATCTTCCAGAAAAACGCGTTGGAGATCGCGCTGTAGGCATTCTGTACCCCCGCCAGCTGGATCTTCAGCGCTTCACGCTGACCGATGGCCGCGTGGTAATGCTCCTTGTAGTGTGCCAGCTCCGCTTCCAGCGTCTCACACCGGTCGGCCGACGCATGATACTGATCCTTATACTGTGCCAGCTCCGTTTCCAGTGTCTCACATTGCTCAGCCGACACACGGTACTGTTCCTTGCAGCAGGTCAGCTCTGTCCGAAGCCCATCTGCCTCTTTTGCCTGCGTCTCGCACTCCGTCTCTTTGCTGCGGAGCGCCTGCTGCAGCCGCTCCATCTCGGACGCGGCCGATGCTTCCAGGCGCTGCTTTTCCTGCAGCCACTCGTTCTGCTTACCGACCCACGCCGCATTCTCCGCCGCGTGCAGCGCCGTAATATTCTGGATGTGCCGCTCCTTGTCCTCTACCGCCTTGTTCCAGCGCGCACTTTCCTGCTGCCGCGCACACTCGGATATCCGGATGTTCCGTTCGTAATCCTCGATCTGACGGCCCATATTCGCGCTGCGCCGGAACAGCAGCGCATGGCTGGTCAGATATCTCGGCCTGTAATTGAGGTCGTCTACAAAACCGTTTTCAAAGAACACCCGACACCAATATTCCCGCTGCTGCACGTTCACATGGGTCGGCTCGGTAAAATCATCAGGCGTGGAGGTGAACAGCACCTCGTCCGTCAGCTTGCAGATATTCCGGATCGCCTGCCTGCCCTCGTCCTCGTAGAGGTGCTCCAGCACCTCCACCGTCACCACCAAATCGTACCTGTCCGGCAGTCCGGCGGGCAGCGGCTCTGTCAGAGAACCTACCTTGCAAAAGGGACGGACATCCTCCCGTACCTTTGAAATGGCATACTTGGAGATATCGACGCCGTAGGCCTCCACGCCAAGATCCCGCAATGCCGCCACCAGGTGGCCCATGGCACAGCCGGCATCTAAAACCGTTCTAGGGTGCAGATCATCTGCGATCTTCTGCGCGATCTGCGTTAAAAAGCCTTTCGTATATTCCGAATCGCTGTAGTCCACTTTTCCGCAGCCCACATCGTATTCCTTGTAATACTCCGCATTGTAGATCTCGCTCATACACACCTCGTCACGATGCCTCATAGGCATCGCAAATGTCATTTGTCGGGCCTATCGCTTTTACCTGTCCGTGCTCCAGCCAGATGACCCGGTCGCACATCTCCCGGATCTGCTCCAGGCTGTGGGAGACGAACAGCACCGTCGTGCCGCCGCTCATCAGCTCCAGCATCCGGGCCTTGCTCTTTTCCTGAAAGGCGGCGTCGCCCACCGCCAGGATCTCGTCCACGATCAGTATCTCCGGCTGTACGACTGTCGCAATGGAGAACGCCAGTCTCATCAGCATTCCGGAGGAATAATTCCGGATGGGGACGTCGATAAACTTCCCCAGCTCGGAAAACTCCACGATCTGATCGTACTTCTCCTTCAGATACTTCTCGCTGTAGCCCAGAATCGACCCGTTCAGGAAGATGTTCTCCCGTCCGGTCAGGTCGTGGTCAAAGCCGCTGCCCAGCTCCAGCATGGGGACAACATTCCCGTGGACCTCCAGCTCGCCGCCGGTGGGCTTCAGGATGCCGGAGATCACCTTCAGCAGCGTGGATTTCCCCGCGCCGTTGTGGCCGATGATGCCCACCACTTCGCCGCGCTCCACTTCAAAGCTGACGTTTTTCAGCGCCCAGAATTCCTCGTATTTGATTTTCCCCCGAAGCATCTGCACAATATATTCCTTGATGCTCTGAATGCGGTCGTAGGTCATGAGATACCGCATGGAGATGTCATTCGCACGAATTATCACGAGTCTTACTCCTATCAGATGTTGAGGACGAAGCGGTCCTGCGTCCGCTTGAACACCGTGATCCCGATGATCAGCGGCACTACGGACGCGATCAGCGCCAGGACATACGCCTTCGGCTCTGGAGAAACGCCATTGATGAGAATGGTCCGGATGAACCGGATGATATGATACAGCGGGTTCATCTTATAGATCAGCATGAACCGCTCCGGGATGATGCTCTCCGGGTAGAAGATGGGGGTCGCATACATCCACAGCATACTGACCACGCCCCACAAGAACTGCGTATCACGGAAAAACACCATGGCCGCCGCCAGCAGCATTCCAACGCCCAGCGCCAGCGCAAACAGGCAGAACACGCCGAAGGGGAGCAGCAATATCGCCGGCCGGATCGGCGTCCGCGTGACCAGCAGCACCGCCAGCAGCGGCAGAAGGGAAAGGCCGAAATTGATGGTAGAGGACATCACCCGGGTCAGCGGATAGATGTATTTCGGCACATAGACCTTCGTGATCAGGGATGCGTTGCCCACGATGGAGGTCAGCGACATGGACGTCGCTTCACTGAAATAGCTGAAGCACACGATACCGGTGAGCAGGTACACCGCGAAGTTGGGGATGTCCGACTTGAACAGCGTAGAAAAAACGATATACTGGACCATCATGGTCAGCAGCGGGTTCAGAAAGCTCCACAGAACGCCGAGAACGGAGCGCTTGTACTTCGTCTTGAAGTCCCGGGAGACCAGCTGCTTCATAAGATAACCGTATCTGCTGAACGCCGCGAACACGTTCAGAACGGCCATACGCTTTCCCTTCTGAAATCCGCGGAGCAGATACAGGCAATACCCCGCAAGGGCGGCCAGTCCTGCCGCGGCCAGCGGCCAGTAGTGTGCGCCGAACCACAGCTCCTCGCGGCTGCGTACTTCCATGCACAGCGCGCCGTCCTGCGTGACGCCGTTGAGCTTCACCCGCTCATCCTCCGCCAGCTGGACCACCACCTGGTTTCTGGCGGTGGACATGGTATTGCCGCTGTACAGCGTGACGGCATTCCCCGCTTCGCAGTCCGGTGCGGTGATCCGCACCTCCGCCGTGCCGCCCGGCATAGAGACGCCAGGTGCGAAGGAAACGGAGAAATTCTCGTTGTCAGGCAGACCGGCTATATCCACGGTCCGCGTGTCCAGCGTCTGCCCGTCTGCACAAATCTCTATGACCAGCGTTCCCTGGTTCTGGCGCGCATATGTCGCCCCCCGGAACGTTATCTCCATCAGTTGGCCGCTGACGCTGATCCGCTGTGTGACGACGGTGTCCCGGGTGATCTCACCCACCGGCACACCGGGCGTCAGCATATCGGTGGAACTGTCCCGATACCGCAGCTGGTCGCCGCCGACCCAATAGAACAGCACCGCCGCGATCACATAGACCGCCAGCGCTATCCCGCACTTTTTTCTCAACGATTGCAAATTCATGCTTATCCGGTGATCTCCTTCAAATACCGCGCCAGCGCGTCCTTCCACTCCGGCAGCGCCTGAAAACCGTTGTCACGCAGGCTTTCCTTGCTCAGCCGCGAATTCAGCGGCCGCGCCGCCTTCGTCGGATACGCGCTGGTGGGAATGGGGTGTACCGCCACCTGCCTGCCCGCCAGTTCAAAGATCGCCTCCGCGAACTCCGACCAGGCGCACGTCCCCTCGTTGGTGGCATGATAGACGCCATATCGCTCTGTCTGCACCATATCGCACAGCAGCGGCGCAAGGTCCACCGTGTAGGTGGGCGAACCGATCTGGTCGCAAACCACGCTTAGCTCCGCTCTGGTTTCCGCCAGACGGAGCATTGTTTTCACAAAATTATTTCCGTTTTTCCCGAACACCCAGGAAATGCGGACGATGAAATACTTCTCTAAAAGGCTCTGCACCGCCAGCTCGCCCGCCAGCTTGCTTCTGCCGTAGGTGTTCACCGGTCCGGTCGGGTCGCCCGTCTCATAGGATCGCTCACCCGTTCCCGGGAACACATAGTCCGTGGAGATATACAGCAGCTTCGCGCCGGTCTTCCGGCAGGCGGCCGCCATATTCCGAGTCCCGTCCGCATTGACCGCCCAGCACCGCTCCGGCTCATCCTGCGCCAGATCGACCTTGGTGTAGGCCGCGCAGTGGATGACCGCGTCCGGACGATAGCTCTCCATCAGGCGCTCTACCGCCTCCCGGTCTGTAATATCCAGTTCTCTGGACGACGTTCCCAGATGCTCGATCCCGCGCCGGTCCAGTTCCCGTTCTACATCATAGCCCAGCTGTCCGCTGACACCTGTAACCAATATCTTCATGCCGATCCCCTTATATACGATTTCCCCTGGCCCACTGCATGACTTTGGCAAACAAGCCATCCGGGGCATATTTCAGGAATATTTCGCCCATAGACGACAGCGGGCTGAACTTCCGGTACTTCCACACCGTTCTGCTCCCGCCGCGGTGATGCCAGTTCCGATCCCGCGCCTGCGCCCAGAGGAGCGCGTCACATATGGCCGCCTCCAGCTCCGCGCCGCAGGCGAAGTTGTCCTTCAGCCACTGCATCCGGGCCAGCATAGGCTCGATCCGTTCCTTTCCGTAGCTGGCCTTATCTGCGACCCCCACGACCAGTCCGGTCTGATTGCCGCCGTGGATACGGTAGCGGATGGTCTTCTCCGGCGAGGAATACACCATCCCCCTCGCCGCGCAGAACAGGGTGATATAGTGGTCATGCACCATATACGGGCAGAATGGGATCGCCTGTTTGGCCGACTCCGCCCGGACCAGCATCGTACACCCTGCGGCAAAATTACTGGTCAGCAGTCCCCTTGCCAGATCCGTTCCGCTCCGGAACACATGATGCCGGCGCACCTTGGTGATGCTGTCCGCCACCTGTCGACCCTCGCCGTCGATGATATACATATCCGAGCAGACCACCAGCGCCTGCTCCCGCTCCATGGCCTCCTGCAGCACCGTCAGCTTCTCCGGAAGCCACACGTCGTCCTGATCACAGTAGGCGAACAGGTCGCCCTCCGCCTCTCCGGTCAGCCGTTCGAAGGTGCTGTTAGAGCCCAGGTTTTCCTCGTTGCGCGCGATGGTGCAGGGAAAGCGCGTGATGCACTCCTGCGCGCAGGCACGCATCTGCTCATAGGACGCGGCAGACGAGCAGTCATCCCGGATATACAGCCGCAGGTTGGGATACGTCTGTTCGTTCAGACTCACCAGCTGCTCCCGCAGCCAATCCATCCGCGGCTCATACACCGCCATTAAAATGGAGATCAGCGGTTTACCGGTTTCCATACATCCGCTCATAGTAGTGCTGGTACTCCCCGTTGATGATGTTCTCCCACCAGTCGCGGTGGGTCAGATACCAGTCGATGGTCTTGTCGATGCCGTCGGCAAACTTCGTCTCCGGCAGCCAGCCCAGCTCGTTGTGGATCTTGGTGGGGTCGATGGCGTAGCGCATATCGTGTCCCTTGCGGTCGGTGACATAGGTGATCAAACTCTCCGGCTTGCCCAGCTTTTGACAGATCAGCTTCACGATGTCGATGTTCCGCATCTCGTTGTGGCCGCCAATGTTGTAGACCTCGCCCACTCGTCCGTTGCGGAGGATGAGGTCGATGGCCTTGCAGTGATCCTCCACATACAGCCAGTCCCGGACGTTCAGCCCCTCGCCGTACACCGGCAGCGGCTTGTCGTTCAGCGCGTTGGCGATCATCAGCGGGATCAGCTTCTCCGGGAAGTGATACGGGCCATAGTTGTTGGAGCAGCGGCTCACCGTGACAGGCAGGCCGTAGGTGCGGTGGTAGGCCAGCACCAGCAGATCCGCGCCCGCCTTGGAAGAGCTGTACGGGCTGGAGGTGTGGATGGGCGTCTCCTCGGTAAAGAACAGGTCGGGACGATCCAGCGGCAGGTCGCCGTACACCTCGTCGGTGGACACCTGATGGTACCGCTGGATACCGTACTTCCGGCAGGCGTCCAGCATGACCTGCGTACCCAGAATATTCGTCTGCAAAAAGACCTCCGGGTTCTCGATGGAGCGGTCTACATGACTTTCGGCGGCAAAGTTCACCACCACGTCGGGATGCTCCTCCTCAAACAGGTCGTAGATGGCCTTGCGGTCACAGATGTCCGCCTTCACGAAGCGGAAGTTGGGCTTGTCCATAACGCTTTTCAGCGTGGACAGGTTGCCGGCATAGGTCAGCTTGTCCACGCAGATAATCCGATCCTCAGGATGCTTGTCCAGCATATAGAAAATGAAGTTGCTGCCGATAAATCCGGCACCGCCGGTAACGATGATGGTCATAGCTGTTCCTCCTCAAAAATCGGTGATGGCGTCCTTCAGCCACGGGGAAGTCTGATCCTTTTGGGACAGGATGGGTTCATCCACGCCCCAGTCGATATTTAACTCCGGATCGTTCCAGCGGATGCCGCCGTCGGCCTCCGGCGCGTAGTAGTTATCCGCTTTATAGAGAAACTCCACCTCATCGGTCAGCGTCACGAAGCCGTGGCCGAAGCCGCGTGGGATCATCAGCTGCCGCTTGTTCTCCTCGCTCAGCTCCACCGCCACCCACTTTTTGTAGGTAGGGCTGTTTGGCCGCAGGTCCACCGCCACATCCAGCACCGCGCCGCGGACGCAGCGCACCAGCTTGGCCTGCGCCTTATCGCCCCGCTGGAAGTGGATGCCCCGCAGCGTGCCCTTCACCGTGGAGGAGGAATGATTGTCCTGCACAAAGTCATAGTGCAGCCCCGCCTCCTCAAACACGCGCTTGGAATAGCTCTCCATAAAGAAACCACGATGGTCGCCGAACACCTTCGGCTCTACGATGTATACGCCGTCAATGGCAGTCTTAATAAATTCCATTTTCCCGTCCTCAATAGATGTATTTGCCCTCAGCCACGTTCTTCAGATGCTGGCCATAGGGAGACTTGCCGTAGATATTGGCCGCCAGCAGCAGCTGCTCCCTGCTGATCCAGCCGTTGCGGTAGGCGATCTCCTCCAAGGCGGAGATTTGGATACCCTCCCGGGATTCCACCACCCGCACGAACTCCGTGGCCTCCGCCAAAGAATCCATCGTCCCGGTATCCAGCCAAGCGTAGCCACGCCCCAGCGTGACCACGTGCAGCGTACCCTCGTCCAGATATACCCGGTTCAGGTCGGTGATCTCCAGCTCGCCGCGAGCGGAGGGCTTCAGCGCCTTGGCCCGCTCCACCACCTTCTTGTCGTAGAAGTACAGGCCGGTAACGGCGTAGTTGCTCTTGGGCTCTTTGGGTTTTTCCTCAATGGAGATAGCCTTGCCGGTGTCGTCCAGCTCTACCACGCCGAACCGCTCCGGGTCGTTGACGTAGTAACCGAACACGGTCGCACCGTCCTCCTGCTCCACCGCCTTGCGGAGCTGCGTGGTAAGCCCCGCGCCGTAGAAAATGTTGTCACCCAGGATCATGGCCGCCCGGTCGTCCCCGATGAACTCCTCACCCAGAATGAACGCCTGGGCCAGGCCGTCCGGCGAGGGCTGTACCTTATACGAAAAATGAACGCCGAATTGACTGCCGTCTCCCAGCAGACGCTGGAAGTTCGGCAGATCGGTCGGCGTTGAGATGATGAGTATATCCCGAATCCCCGCCAGCATCAGCGTAGAGATGGGATAATACACCATGGGCTTATCATAGATGGGCAGCAGCTGCTTGGATGTGACCATGGTCAGCGGATACAGCCGCGTCCCGCTGCCGCCTGCTAATACGATACCTTTCATGTCTGTTCCTCCCTATATCACTCTTTCTGCTCCCAGAACCTCTCTGCAAGAACAGCTGTGTCATCTGTTGACCACGCATTTTGCAGCACACCTGCTGCTCCGGGGCATGAACGCCGTAGCGCGTGATACGTCGCAAAATTACTTCTTCTAAACTACCATTTTTTATAGGGAAAGTCAAGCCGCATAAGGCGTTTAACGCGGCGACAGTGCGGAATATGGCGGATATATTATACTTTACACGCATATTCTGTCAAAAATTGGCAGGCAGCGGGTTCAGACTTGCTGCGTTTTCGGTGTCAGCCGGTATGTGTACCATTCCTCGTCCGTTTTTTCAAAGCCAACGGCCAGAAACGCCTGCTGGCTCTGCCGGTTGAAGGAATAGATATTGGCCGTCGCCTGCGCCATGCCCTTTTCCTCCGCCAGCCGCAGCATCTCCAGAACGCAGCGCCGACCGATATGCCGGTTCTGGTACTCCTTGCAGACCACGATGGCGATCTCCCCGCTGTCGCGCAGGGACACGTCCCCCACCAGCGCGCCCCGGTATTCGATGTAGTAGCAGTCGCCGTGGGCGCACAGATAGTCATACATCCGGTGCAGCAGCGCCAGGTCATAGGGGGTGTCCCGGTCGTCCACCTGCCTGCACACGTCCAGATCCTGATACCAGGGCAGCGACGCGCCGTCGTTCCGGTAATAGGGGATCAGCCGTATCTCGCTGTCTATGCGCCGTTCCGTCATTGCAAAATCCCTCCCGCGATACAATTCCCCGTCTTGGTGATGCCCTGACTATCCTACCACCCGGCCGCAGCGAGGTCAAGGCCGCGGCGCAAAGCCCAAACCCGGCGCGGCGGCAGACGCCGCCTGCCTCGACTGACACCTTACGCCCTCACCTCTATCTGCAACGCATAATACATCCCCGTCTCAAGCGGTACGCTTGAGACGGGGATGTGTCATGCCTTTATTCGGGTTGGCTCAGGTTGAGGTTCAGAACGCCGTTCTGTCCGATCCCGTGTTGAAGCCGGGCTGCATCATATGCGCACAATGGGTTCAGCCTTGAAAATGCGCTTCAGGCTCTTCGGACATACCATCCCCATCGGCTGATATGTCTGCTCGGCTCTGTCGGATGCCGGACAAAAAAGCGCCGCAAAGAGCTGGGTGAGGCGGCTGGAAAATACGCCGATTTCGCAATCATTACGGCAGACAATCCGGACACTGAAGATCCCAATGAGATCAACTGGGAGATTCTGTCCTACTACGATCAAACGAAGCCCTATCTGCTTTTTGAGGATAGAAAAGACGCCATTCGTGCAGCAGTACACATGGCAGAGACGGGTGACATCATTCTCTGCGCCGGAAAGGGTCACGAAACCTATCAGCTAATCAACGGCGAGAAGATTCCGTTTTCCGAGCGAGAGATCATTTTGCGCGAGGCGGCTCTGCGCCGTGACACTCAAGCCGCCCCAGTAGAGAATCATGATAGAATTCTATAAGTAACCAAGGCACTGTACAAGCATCACTGAAAAGGTACAGTGCCTTTTTGCGTATGTCGCTTATTAAAGATTTGATATCCCCTAACAATCCATATTTCCTTGAGCGGATTTGATCCTCCGATACATCTCCTGCATCTGTCGGTCAATTTCGGCGATCTTGCCCGCGCATTCAAGCATTTCCTCGTTGATGCCCTCCGGCAACTTTGTCTTATCTACCTTATACCGAATATCGTGCTCTAGACTGGCCCAAAAGTCCATAGCAATCGTGCGGATCTGAATTTCCGCAGTTACCTGCTCCGTCCTATCTGACAGATACACCGGCACCCGGATATCCAGATGTAATGAGCGGTATCCGTTATAGTTTGGTGTGCGGATATAGTCTTGCCTTTTGATAATCTTGACATCCTTTTGCAGCTCCAGCATCTCCGCCACCCGGTACACATCGTCGATATAACTACACACTACCCTGACACCGGCAATATCATTGATGCTCTCCCGCGCCGTCTCGATGGTCAGTGGCAACCCTTTATTCAGTAGCTTGGTTGCAAGGCTTTCCACAGATTTTACGCGCCCTTCAATATGATGGATCGGGTTTCTCGCGTAGAGCACTTTGAACTCATTGTTCAGTATTTCAAATTTCAGTGACAACTGCTTTACAGCTGAATCATAGAGGTTTCGCATTAGCCGTATCTCATACGGATCGTTACAAAGGGCTGCTCGAAATTCTGTTCTTAACATTGCGTGTTACCCTCCCTTTTTAATTTCCACCCTCTGAGGCACCAGACAAAGGCCCTCCATAGCGAGCAGAGGGCGGCTTATCTGATACTGCGTCTTTTTTCAGCATCCACGGTGTAGCAGTCTTGAGGCTTTCTTTCTTGCGAGCATTCTTTTATCGGAACAGCAAAAGGCTAACCTTCACTACCTGACTGACGAAGCGGATCATTTCCTCCTTGCTGTACTTGTCATAACCCTCTACAATAACATGCATCAAGCCGTTGGAAAGATGCGTATATATCATCTCCAACTCGGTTTCACTGGCCTTTGGCAATTCCCTGTGCCAATAAGCAAGGCTGTCGGTTTTCGCCAAAGCGATCATTTTCGCAATGACAGCCGAACTGGTATTCCCCAGAACGAGTGTCCGGCAGGCTTCCTGATTTTGATCGACCATGTCATAGAGGGCTTCAATTAGAGCCGTCACATCAAAGGAATTGACATAGCGAAGGGATTTCTCAAACTCATCAATGAGCTCATTCTCGATGCTCTCCAGCAGTGCAAAGCAGTCGCTGTAATGGGTATAGAAAGTAGCCCGGTTGATTTGGGATAGTTGGCAGAGTTCCTTTACCGTGATTTTATTGACCGGTTTCTCCTTCAGCAGCTTCAAAAAAGACTGCTTGAGTATCATCTGTGTATAGCGTTTCCTCGCATCCAGTTTCTCCATCTAGAAATCACCCTCAATTAAAGATTATAACGTTCATCAACACTTTGGTATGCTGTGTTGATTTTATTTCAGTTGTACGGCAAGTGCTGATTGTTTCTACTTTTCACTTTAAGTATACTATACTCGTGAAAGATAATCAACACCTGTATGCCTATTTTGAGAGGAGACTTTTTAGATGTACGATAAATATCTCATTACAGGTGCCACCGGCTTTCTCGGCAGAACTGTTGTGGAGGAGCTGGTACACTACGACGCTCAGGTACGTGCACTTGTGCTGCATAACGACCCCTATATCAACCTGCTCCCGAAGGAAGTCCATACCATCGTCGGCGATGTGTGTGATAAAAACTCACTTGCAGACTTCTTTGCGGATGCCGATAGCCGTACCTGTGTGATTCACTGCGCGGGTATCGTCTCTGTCGCGTCCAGACCCGGCCCAAAACTCTATCAGGTCAATGTGGGCGGAACATGGAGAATCCTTCGACAATGTTTAGAGCACGATGTGGGAAAGTTAATCCATGTCAGCTCCGTCCATGCCATACCGGAAAAACCAGAGGGCTGCGTTATCACGGAAAGCTGTGACTTCTCTCCGGGTCTTGTAGACGGCGATTACGCAAAGAGCAAGGCGGCCGCAACCGAACTGGTCTTCAACGCGGCAGAGCGCGGGCTGAATGCCAGCATTGTCTTTCCCTCCGGCATCATCGGCCCAGGCGACATACAGGGAGGGAGTTTCACCTCAATGGCAAAGTCTTTTCTGGCCGGGAAGTTGCCCTTTGCTGTTCGCGGCGGGTATAATTTTGTGGATGTACGGGATGTTGCAAAAGGTATTCTGGCCTGCTCTGAAAGCGGAGAGCCCGGCAAGGGCTACATTCTGTCCGGCCACTATATTACAATTCGCAAGATGCTTCAGCTTGTCGGAAAGGCCGCAAAGCTGAAGTATCACCCCATCTGTCTGCCATTGGGTCTTGCAAAGTTGGCGGCCCCATACTACGAACGCCGAAGCCTGAAGGAGCGAAAGCCTCTGTTTTTCACTCCCTATTCCGTTGCCGTTCTTGCCTCAAACGGGCAATTCAGTCATGCCGCAGCATCGGAATGTTTTGCATATCAGCCGCGCCCAATGGAGAAGACTTTGTGGGATATGACAGTCTGGCTTATGGCGCAGAAGGAAAAGGGTGAACTATGAGTTCACCTCTGCGCCATGATGCCCCGCCTCTCGCCTGAGGAGCGAGCCTCCTGCCGCCATAAAGAGCATATTGACGGGCCTGCTGCGGGAGAGCGCTCTCAGGAGCGTCCTCCCTCTTTCTTTCCCGTCTGGCAGGAAAGAGTTGCGGTGGGCGGCGTTTTATGCTATATATTAAGGCATGTCTGCGGACATAGCCTGAAGAAAGCGAGGGCCTTGTCTCTTGAAAGGAACCACCAAGCATCTGCTGCCGATGGTCTTCGTGTTTACGGTAATCGCTATAGCCTATGCCTGCCGGCGGCCCGGAATACCAGGTTCAGAAATATATCAGTGAGGGTCTTTCTGTCCGTGAGGTGGACGGCGGCGATAGCGGCTGGACGTACTCCACTGCCAAGTGGTATGTTAACTTTGACCCCAGAGAGGATCAGAACGGAACGCCGCTGCCTTTTGAGATTCATCCGTACGATGATGTTCAGGGCGATCCGGTAGACAAGATGACCTTCGAGAACATCTACACATATAGCACCACCCCGATCCGGCGGGAGAAGCCGAATACACCGGAGACGACGATCTCTTCTCCCAAGACCTTTGACGCCGGTGTGGCGCTGTACGGCGTAAGTGCCCTGCTGTCGCTGACCGGAGCCGCGCTGGTCATCAAGCGCAAGAACGGCTGATTGACCGATACGCATTTCCTTTGAGATCAAGCTGCAAACACCTCATCTAAAATAGCCATAAGGCGGCGGACATCACCTGTCCGCCGCCTTATGGCGCGTATCCCTCCTTGCGGGGAAACCTCCGTTTGTCAGCCCATATCGGCGGAGAGCGCCTTGTCGATTTGGGCTTGCAGTGCCTCCGCCTGCTTCTGTTCCGTAATAGCGCCCACGATGGGGTCGCCCACGATGTTGCCGTTCCTGTCAACCACATAGGTGGTGGGATAGGCAAAGATATTGGTGGTGAACTTTCCCGCCTCACCGTCGGAAGCGAAATACACATTCTGATAGGTCGCACCCTTCTTAGCCAGTACATTCTTTGCCTCAGAGATTGCCGCTTCGTCGCCGTCCAGCGTGAAGGTGTTGACACCGATGAGGGCGCCGCCCTTCTCCGTGAGTTCCTTGTTCAGCGTGTCCAGCTCGGCAAGCTCTCCTACGCATGGATTGCAGGTGGTGAACCAGAAATTCACCACGGTGACGGCATTTTTAGAGAACAGCTCACTGCTCTTCACCGTGTTGCCATCCAGATCCTTGCCCTCAAAGGCGGGAAACTTCTGCATACTGCCATCGTCGGGCGGCGTGGTCATATCGCTGCCCGCAGGCACACTCATGTCACCGTCTATGGATTCCCGTGCGATATCGGGGTATTTTTCCTCCAGCATGGTCAGCTTGTCTTCAATGTCGCGGATCTTCTCCGCTTCTCCCTGAAGCAGCTTCAGCTCATCCGCCGTAAACTGATCCTTGGCGGATTCGATGGTGTCCAGCAGAAATTCGCCGTAGTTTTTGCCGTCCTCCTGCATGGTCATGCCCTTGTCGGCCGCCATGAAAACCTTTTCCCAAAGTGCGGTATTCTCCGAGAGGATGGCATTTTCCTGGGCCATCAGCTCCTTGTGCATGGCGGCCGCCTCCTCGGCGTTCTTCGGCTCATTGCTCATCCCGTCCGTTGTACCGCTGCCCTTTGTGCCGCAGGCGATCATACCGGCGGCCAGCACCAGCGCCAGCAGCAGTGTGATGATTTTCTTTACGTTCATTTTGTTTCCTCCGTTTTTAATTTATCTACAGGTTCTACAGGTTCTTTTTTGCCGTCTCCAAAGCCGTAGCGGAAGCTGACGGCGTTGGTAGGACAGGCGCGGATGCACATCCCGCAGCGGATGCACTCGGTATGGTTGGGCGTTTTTGTCACGTCCACATCCATTTTGCAGGCCTTGGCGCATTTCCCGCAGGAGACGCATTTGTTCCCATCCACCTTCATCTGGAACAGGGACACCCTGTTAAACAGCGCGTAAAACGCACCCAGCGGGCACAGCCACTTGCAGAAGGGCCGGTAAAATACGATACTCAGTACGATCACTGCCAGCAGAATACTGAATTTCCAGGTAAACAGGCTGCCCAGCGCCGCCCGGATGCCGGAATTGGCAAGGGACAGCGGAATGGCGCCCTCCAGCACGCCCTGGGGGCAGAGGTACTTGCAGAAGAAGGGGTCGCCCATGCCCACATCGTTCACAAGGAACGCCGGCAGCAGGAAGACCATCACCAGCAGAACGGCGTATTTGAGGTATCGCAGCGGCTTCAGCTTTTTTGTGGAGAGCTTCTTCGTGGGGATCTTATGCAGCAGCTCCTGAAACCAGCCGAAGGGACACAGAAAGCCGCAGATAAAGCGCCCCAGCAGCACGCCCAGCAGAATGAGGAAGCCTGTGATATAATAGGAGAAGCTGAACTTGGAAGACCCCACCACCGCCTGAAACGCCCCGATGGGGCAGGCCCCGGACGCCGCCGGACAGGAGTAGCAGTTCAGTCCCGGCACGCAGACGGTCTTCCCCGCCCCCTGATACAGTCCGCCCTTGAGAAAGTTCGGCAGATGCAGGTTGGTCAGCAGCGTCGCCCCCGCCTGAATCCAGCCCCGGAAGCGGGACATGGTCTGCGAAACGCCTGAAAACTTTTTACCCAATTCCCACACACTCCAGACATAATTTGATTGCTTTGCTCAGCACTGTCGCCGCCTCGCCCCGCCAGACACCGAAGCACAGCATGGCGGCTCCGGCCATCAGCAGCACGATCTGCGCCGCGGCCTTTTTCCCGCAGCTCATTTTTCATCACCCTTTCCGATTTTGTGCCCCCATCATAGCGCGGGAGAGTTAAAGTCTCTGTTAAGAACGAAAACTTAACGCAAACCTTATCTATTTTTGCTATAATGAAAACAACACAAAAACGGAGAAATAAAAAGGAGGGCTCTCATGCACCTTTTAGTAATTGAAGACGAACGCGCTCTGTGTGAAACAATCGTCCGCAGCCTGCGGCGGCTGGCCTACAGCGTGGACTACTGCTACGACGGGGAGAAGGCTCTGGAGTTGCTGGGCGTGGAGCGCTACGATCTGGTACTTCTTGATCTGAATCTGCCGAAAAAGGACGGCATGACGGTGCTGCGCACCCTGCGGCAGACCGACCGGGAGACGCGGGTGCTGATCCTCTCCGCCCGCAGCGAGGTGGAGGACAAGGTGCAGGGGCTGGACGCCGGGGCAAACGACTATCTGGCAAAGCCCTTCCACTTGGCGGAGCTGGAGGCCCGCATCCGCAGCCTGACATTGCGGCAGTTCACCCAGCAGGATGTGCTGCTAAGCTGCGGAAGCCTGAGCTTTGATACCCGCTCCCGCACCGCCGCCGTCAACGGGCAGACGCTGACGCTGACCCGCAAGGAAACGGGGATACTCGAATACCTGATGGTGCATCAGGGGCGGCCCGTGAGTCAGGAGGAGCTGATGGATCACGTTTGGGACAACAGCGTGGACAGCTTCAGCAATTCCATTCGCGTCCACATCTCCGCCCTGCGCAAAAAGCTCCGCGCCGTGCTGGGCTATGACCCCATCCGCAACCGCATCGGCGAGGGCTATCTGATGGGAGGCGAGGAAGTATGAAGCGTCTTTCCCTGCAGTGGCGCATCACGCTGATGTCCGTCCTGCTCATCGGCATCACCTGCGTGGCCATGAATTTGCTGCTGTGCTCCTCCGGTGTGTACTATATGGACACCATTGCGGACAGCTTACAGGGCGGCG
>OIZI01000180.1_pt1 | contig 33688 bp, 18 predicted proteins | sample 1588441 | NCBI WGS metagenome assembly OIZI01 (sample SAMN03283284) | human gut metagenome | biome: human-associated habitat; material: feces | host: Homo sapiens | place: Peru | collected 2012 | reverse complement strand
TCTGCGATTACTGTGGCAAAGTAATTTCCAATCACGAGGATGCAGACAAAAACCACGTCTGCGACTACTGCGGAAAGATAATCACTAACCATGAGGACGCGGATAAGGATCATGTCTGCGATTACTGTGGCAAAGTAATTTCCAATCACGAGGATGCAGACAAAAACCATGTTTGCGATTTCTGCGAAAAGATAATCTCCAATCATGCCGGGAGCAAGGCGACCTGCACCGAAAAAGCGGTTTGCGAAGTCTGCGGCAAAGCCTACGGAGAACTTGATGCAAACAACCACTCCGGCCTCAAGCATATCGACGCAAAGGCGGCGACCAAGGATGCCGAGGGCAATATAGAGTACTGGTACTGCGAAGGCTGTGGTAAATATTACAGCGACAAGGACGGTACAAAGGAAATCAAAAAAGCAGACACCGTAACGACGAAGCTGAAGGACGATTCCAAATCTCCGCAGACCGGCGATTCCAAATCTCCGCAGACCGGCGATTCCAGCAATTTTGCTTTGTGGCTTGCCTTGCTGTTTATCAGCGGCGGGGTAGCCATTGGCACAACGATTGTCAGCAGAAAGAAAAAGTACAACAGATAATTGAATAGCGTTCCCTTGCTCCATCTTCCGAGCAAGACAAAAGCGTCGTAGCAATACGGCGCTTTTTTGTTACCCGGAAGTGACAAACAGCGGCTTTTGAATGGTTGGCAGTAAAGGATACCGCCGCTAAAACTAAGTCGTTCATATCGAAGAAAATCGCCCCAAATCGCCTCGAAACTATACAGCGGGAAACGGTTTTGGTAGTTTCTGCGTTTCGGGAACAAATCGGCAATTAGGCAGCGAAAAAGAGGTGCCCGCTATGCCCGGCTCAAAGAAAAATGCCAGCCGTTTTTGCAGGCACTGGAGCACTTCCCAAAGCTGGTGGAAGTCTTTGTAGAGAAGGTCAAGGAGCTTTTCAGCGTCAAGGAAGCGCAGGAGCGCAAGGAACGGGAGGACAGAGCCGCCGCCCGAAAAGAACAATACAAACACCGTCGGGGCAGAAATGATTGGGAAAGATAATCCCTTCCATTACTATCCCGACTTTTTAACTTCTTCAACACTTGAATTACGGAGGTACGAAAATGAAAGACATTACAAGCACGATTACCAAGCCCCTTGCCGTCCTCGGAGAAAATGGCAAAGGCTACACAAAGGAAGCAAACTTCATTTCGTGGAACGGCAATGCCGTCAAGTTGGACATCAGAGAGTGGCATCCGAACCACGAGCGCTGCGGCAAGGGGATTACACTCACGGAGGACGAGGGCAGGAACCTTTATGCTGCGCTGAAAGCAATCTATGAAAAGGAATGATTTTTTCTTGAATTCAAAACTGTATTTTCTCATAAAAATACCGACCTCCTAAAGCTAGATTTTTTGGTCTAACTTTTTGGGGTCGGGTCATTTTACGGAGGGAGGTGATGACCGTGGAGGATATGAAAACCGGCTTTGTAGAGAGAATCGGCGGCACGATTTTCGTTGTCAACGCAAGGCCCACAGAGAACGCAAAGCATACGCAGGAGGAGCTTGTAAAGGCTCTGATTGCAAGAGAAGCAATGGCTTTGCAGGAAGCAGATGTTGCCTGATTGACTTTACGCACAGCTATGCGCTTTGGAGATTTTTCAAAAAATATCTCAAAACCACTTGACAGAAAGGCAAATTAGCCGGTATTTGCCTTGAAACTATGGAAGAATTTTATTCCAGATAAATTTTTCTATAATAATTTTAAAAACTTTACTAATATTGTAATTTGAGATAATTATTATGTATATACTTGAATAAAATGATAGAATTATGTATAATTTTATTATGCGAATGGGAGGTAAATTGTTATGAAGTGTCCAAAATGTGGTTACGAAAATGACAATAATGCATATTTTTGTGAAGGTTGTGGAAATAAGCTAAAAGAAAATACAAGTCTAAAGAATAATCAAGCTGATAATGCAAAATTTGAGTTGGATAAGGATTTAGATTTTGACAGTAATATGAATTACGGAACTATTAACAAGTCAAATTTAGAGGATAATTCAAGTTTTGATTACTATGATGATTTTAATAAAAATGTATCATATGAAAATCCACAGAATAATTATCCTAAACCACCTAAAAATAATAAAAACTTGTTAATCACAGTTATTGTAGTTAGTGCTATAGCCGTTATAGCAATATGTGTTTGTGTATTCTTAATATTCTTTAATGGTAAAGACAGTAATTCTGATACTTCTGCATCGGAAACAGTAACATCAACTGTTACCGAAACAACTGCTATAACTACTACAACTGAAACAACAGAACCTACAACAGAGGCAACAGTATCAAAGATAATGCCAAATGTTGTTGGATTGAAGAAACAAGAGGCTAGTGGAATTTTAAGAAAACAAAATATTTCTATTAGATATGAGGAAGAGAAGAATAACATATATCCTGAGGGTGTTGTAACTAGCCAAAGTATATCAAGTGGTGAAACAGTTAGAGACGGTGAAACGGTTACACTGTATGTTTCATTAGGTTCGGATGAAGATACTTATTATAATGGTGATTATATACTTCCTGATTCTGATACTGAATATATTTCCAGAAGTGAAATTGAAGGTATGAGTAAGGAAGAATTAACTTTTGCATTAAATGAAATTTATGCAAGATACGGTTTAATGTTTAATACTACAAGTATTCAAGAATATTTTAATTCTAAGTCTTGGTATGTTCCTTCAATAAAGCCCGGTCATTTTGATGACTCACAATTTAACGATTATGAAAGACATAATGTAGATACTATCGTTAATTATATGGAAGAAAAAGGATACAGGTAATCATATATGCAATAAAAATAAGGCATTTGTGAATTTTCACAAATGCCTTTTCTGTTACATAGAAGAAAGTTGTTTTTTAATTCTATTTTCTAATTCTGTTTTTACATTTCCTGTATCGTTGAGAATTTTAATGTTTTTACCGTAAGGAAGTAGCCTTGTAACGATTTCAAGTGAATCTTGTTTGTCATATTTTATTGTTACATTGTACCTATCATCAATTCTGGTACATAGCTTTTCCCATGGTGTAAATTCTGTCAGCAATCTGTCAGGAATATTTTTCACATTAGTAAATTTTAATGTTATTTCTTTACGCTGATTAAGAATGTAATTTTTGATACTTTTTTCAGCTGAATTTCTGTCATAACTGTCACTGAGGATTTCTACAGAATTTATTTTTTCAAGATTGTAAACAGAAACTGAATTTTCCTTTTTGTAATAAATTCTGAACTTGTCATCTTTGTTAGAATATTCTAACAAACCAATGTTTACTGTCCTTGTTGAATTGTTTACTGACTTATAATTGATTTTTACGACTTTCTCATCAGTAAAAGCTTTAACTATCTTTTTGAAATTGTCAATGTAAATGCCGGTATCTGCAATTTCATTGTGACTTTTAAATTTGTCATAGTAATTTATACTGCTTATAGGTAAATCATTTTCTTCAACAGTAAAAATTTCTTTCAGCTTAGAAAGTTGATTTTCTTCTAAAAATAACTTTGCCTTAGAGTTGTTAACACAATACTTTAACCATTGAATTTCTATTTTTGTCAGTGGTAATAAATCATAAAAAATATTTATGCTATTGTCCTTTAATTCAAAAATATCAAGTGCCGTTAAGTCAAAGTCATTCTTAAACAATCCATTAGATTGAATATCACTACCTTTTAAATGTTGAATAATACAGTTACCTGATTTTTCATAATCTAAGTTAAAAACTTCATTAAAGATTTGGTTTGAATATAGGTTACTGTTTTCATTTTTAGTAGGTGGTTGATTTTCAAAAATATGCTTACTGTCCGAGCTTACGGTAGTCTCTGTTACAAAGTCACTTAATACAGTTTCTGTAACATCAACCTCATCTACTGTTACAGATAAAATTCTCTTAGCAAAAGTTTTTATCCAAGAATACAATTCACCGGGTTGTGTTACTGTTGCAGTGAAAGTCAGTATATTCTTTTTAATAGAAAATTTACCGATTCTGCTTTCTCTAACAACTCTGTCAACAATGTATTCTTCATTATCTTCAACCTTTAGTTTTACGGAAATATTATGTACCTTAACTTTTTCTTTAACATTACCGTTTAAAAAATCATTGTACCCAACACCCCATAAATACTTAGTTGACTTTTTAGCATTTTCAATTTCAGCATTATGGTTTTCGTGAAAATCAGTTTCTGCTATTCTGTCAATAAAGTCAATACGAATTGAAGTAACACTTCTAAATTTAGGATTGTAACATATTAGATGTTGCCTACCGTTGTATGTACTTTGTCTTATCTCAATAGGATAACAAACAAAACATTGTGGCTTTAGGTCAATACTATTACGGTAAAAAACTTTTATCCATAGTTTATTCTTTATTGCATATAGTAGGTCACAAATATTGTAGTCATTTAGTGTGTTGTAAAAGTACTTGTGTTTATATGAAAAGATATTTTTCTTATTACCTATCCTATTGTTGATAAATGTACCCACCACACCCAGTGCAGTTGTTTCTGAAAAGAAATTTATCATATTGCAAAAGTTATTTGTAGCAATATCTTTCAGAATATTATTCAGCAGATTATCCCTTAATTTATAGCAATAGGAATTTTTATATTTTCTACTTTCAATGATACCTAGTTCTTTTAAGTCTGAAAGTATATTTTTAAAATTCTTTAGGGAAAAGTAGTTGCGATTATCCAGAATTTTATATAGGTCATAAAGTTGATTTAGAGTTTTATAATTTTCATAAGGAAAATCATTTTCTAATTCAAGTGTATATGGATTTACCTTTTTACAACAAGCAGAAATATATTCAACAAAAGTACCGGTAATACTGTTTCTGTATTCATTCAAGACTATTTCGGTAAAATCCGAAAAGATATCTTTTTTAGTTGATTTAGGAATATCATCCCAACTATTTTTACCATTAAATTTTGCCTGTTCTTTCTTAAACTTTTCAACTTCATTTTTATATTCATTAATAAAATAATCCTGTAAATTATCAATATAATCAACATAAGAATTAAGTGCTAATATAACAATGAAAAATGAAATATCGGGTTTACCTACAGTGTGTCTGTATAAAGAAAAGAAAGGATTATTTTCTACAAATATTGAATCAATAGTGCAATAACATGGTGTGTTTTTGTTACTGAAAATAATCTCAGGATTATCAGCAAATATTTCCTTTAAATTTGAAATATCATTAGAAAAAGTACTTGGCAGTTGATTTTTGTCAGTAAATTTTCTTTTGAAATCAGAAAACTTTTTGTTTTTGCTAATGCCTTTGTATTGATAAACAAACATATCCCTAATGTAGTTTTTGTATTTATCATTAAAGTTACCGGGCAGTATAGCATTAGAATTTCCTTTAGATACCATATTATCACCTTTAAGTTACTATTTTACAAATATTATAACATAATTTTTCAAAATGTAATCAAATAATATTGAAAATTTCATTTTATCTTTCCGGTTTTTGTTATTTATTTTTAGCTGACCATTATATATAATGAACTCAAAAGAAACACAAAAACCATTGTTTATTAACAAGGAGGAACATATGATGAAAGAAAATAAAAAAGGCTTTAAGGTATGGGTAAAGGAACATAAGAAACAGTTAATTATTGCAGGGGTAGGTGCAATGGCTGTTACAGGAATTATATTGGGATATAAAAACAAGGATTTTATTATTGAAAAACTACCACAGTTTAAGGACACTAATAATCAGTCAAAGGTAACTGTACTTGAGACAACTACCGAAAGAACTGTAGTGGAGTCAATTACAGAAAAAATCACTGTTGCTGAAACAACAGTAAATACCCGTTCATACACCACACCACAAAAACCCTTTGATGTTAGAATGCACATAAGAACTTTACCAAACGGACAACAACATTCTGTTGAAAAGGCAATGGAAGCAGAGCGTTTAGGAATACCATTACTTAGTAATCAAACATTAGTAGATCCACACCAAAGAAATGTAGCATAATTAATAAGAAGAAAGGTGATATTTATGAAGATAACAACAAATGAAATTCTATCCAATATGGATGCAAAGGGAATTTTCACAACAAAGGTAAGTTCATTTAGTGAGTATACTGATAATTTAATTAAATTAAGAAACAATGTAGTAAAGCTTACTAAGGATGAAAGTGAAGATGATTATATTAATCTTCAGGATGCTATTGATAAGCTAAAATTATTGGCAGTTAAGAAAAATCTTCAGGATAATCTTACTGTCCAAAAAGCAATTGACTCTCTATGTGATGTTGATAGAGAGTTAAGGACTGCTTATCCGGGAATAGGATATGAATCCGTAGTGGCAAAAAGTTTGCAGTCTGTTGACAGACCGGAAGTTACTGTTTATAAAAATGTGTACCTGTCTAACGGAAAAGACAAAGCTGTTGCAGATAATATTGTGTTGACAAACAACGGTGTTATCCTCTTAGAGGTGAAGAAAATTACTGATAATATTACCATTGATGAAAATGGGAAATTACTTATTGACGGTAAATTTTCTTATGATAAAGCATCACTTAGTGAAGTGATGAGTACTAAGAGAAAGCTATTGGCAGAATGTTTACAGAATAAGTTTGCAGAGAACAACATTGATATGGCTATTTCTGTTGATAGTTACATTGTGTTTGTTACACCTGATGATAAGGAAATTATTGTTGATGATAATGGTTCTGAGAAATGGTGTTTTTCTAATGAGGTTAATCTGAAGGTGGATACTTATTCTAGCGAAATTAACTATAGTAAAGAAGAACTGGAAAACCTCAAACTTATATTAGGTGAAATGGAAACTTGCAAAATGGCTTTTTCTGTTAATGATGATTTTTCTCAGCTAAAGAAAAATATTGCTGAAGGTTTATCCCTACTTCTTAATGACGATAGTAAAGAAAAAGAGGAAGAAAAAGAGGAAGAAAAAGAGGAAGAAAAAGAGGAATAGGCAATAAGACTTCAACAAATAAGAAGAAAAAGAATGAAGGCAAAAGCAAGAAAGAAAAAGAAAATTCTTGTATCAAGTGTATTAGGAATTTCTTTGTTAGGAGGTATTGCATTGACTGCAAAGTGTTTAGCTTCAAAAAGAAGCTAAACTAATACAATGTATTAATTACTTTATACTTCTCTATGAATTATTTGTAGAGAAGTATGGTAATTAGTATTTATACACTAAAAAAATAAAAATTATATAAATTTATATATAATATTGACAAATAATGAGTAGTATTATATAATAAAACTGTCCTTAAGGACCAAACCAGCCGTGTAAATTTATTTTTTGTAGTATTATGTGTTAATACCAAAAGACATAATATTATAAAGTACTGAAACATAGACTATGTAAAATATCTTTCACTAATGTTTTAAGGATTGAAAGGATTGTAAATTTACAAGGTCTTAAAACATATAAGCCTTAGCTACATCTTTCCTGACTGATTGAAAGGATTGTAAATTTACAAGGTCTTAAAACAAGATCGGCAACTCTTACTACGCCGTACTGATTGAAAGGATTGTAAATTTGCAAGGTCTTAAAACAACTGTGGTTTCGACATAATTGTCATCATCGATTGAAAGGATTGTAAATTTGCAAGGCCTTAAAACTCCAATATGGATAGATTAATAAATAGCTCTGATTGAAAGAACTGTAAATTTTCTTATACATATGTGTGGACTAACTTTGTTTTCTGAAAATAAAGACAAAAACAAAAGCAGAAAATTTCAATCAACAAAAGCAAATAAAGTAATAGAATTACTTAAAAACAGAAATTAAACAAAAGAAAAAAGGTCAATCAACTGAAAAAGCTGATTGACCTTTAGTAATAAATATTAAATTTTAGGAGGTTGTATCTATGGCAAAAAAGAAAAGAATGACTGCAAAAGAAAGAAAACAAAATCACAGAGACTCACTAATGAAAAAAGCTGATTCTAATGCAGAAAAAGAAAAAGCAAAAAAGCCGGTTGTAGAAAATAAGCCTGATACTGCCATATCAAAAGATAATAAACCTAAACCTAATAAGGAAATAAAAAAATCAAAAGCAAAACTTGCCGGTGTTAAGTGGATTATTAAGGCTAATGATGATGTTGCTTATATTTCTTCCTTCGGTAAAGGTAATAATTCTGTATTAGAAAAAAGAATTATGGGTGATGTATCCAGCAATGTAAACAAAGACAGCCATATGTATGTTAACCCTAAATATACTAAGAAAAATTATGAAATAAAGAACGGCTTTTCTTCAGGCAGTAGCCTTGTGACTTATCCCAATAAGCCTGATAAAAATTCAGGTATGGATGCATTGTGCTTAAAGCCGTATTTTGAAAAAGATTTTTTCGGACATATATTTACCGATAATATGCATATTCAAGCTATCTACAATATTTTTGATATTGAGAAAATACTTGCAAAGCATATTACAAATATTATTTATACAGTTAATTCCCTTGACCGTAGTTATAATCAGTCAGGTAACGATACAATAGGTTTTGACCTTAACTACTGTATTCCTTATTCAGAATATGGTGGTGGAAAGGACTCTAACGGAAAGCCTAATAAAATATCTGCTTGGAAAAAAAGAGAAAACTTTATTAAGTTTTATAATGAAGCTAAACCTCATTTAGGCTATTATGAAAACATTTTTTATGACCATGGTGAACCTATTTCTGAAGAAAAATTTTATAATTACCTTAATATTCTAAATTTTATTCGTAATAATACTTTTCATTATAAGGATAATGACATTGAATTATATAGTGAAAATTATAGTGAAGAATATGTATTTATTAATTGCTTAAATGAGTTTGTTAAGAATAAGTTTAAAAATGTAAATAAGAATTTCATATCTAATGAAAAAAATAACCTTTACATTATCCTAAATGCTTACGGTGAAGATACTGAAAATGTAGAAGTTGTTAAAAAGTATTCTAAAGAACTATACAAACTTTCTGTACTGAAAACTAATAAGAACCTAGGTGTTAATGTTAAGAAATTAAGGGAAAGTGCTATTGAAAACGGTTATTGCCCTTTGCCTTATGATAAAGAAAATGATGTTGCAAAGTTAAGTTCGGTTAAGCATAAACTATATAAGACTTATGACTTTGTTATTACTCATTATCTAAATAGCAATGATAAGCCATTGTTAGAAATTGTTGAGGCTTTGCGTTTATCTAAAAATGATGACGAAAAAGAAATTGTATATAAAAAATATGCAGAAAAGCTATTTAAAGCAGATGATGTTATAAATCCTATAAAGGCTATTAGTAAATTGTTTGTCGAAAAAGGAAATAAGTTATTTAGAGAAAAGGTAAGGATTAATAAAGAATATATAGAAGATGTTAGTATTGATAAGAATATTTATGACTTTACCAAGGTGATTTTCTTTATGACTTGTTTCCTTGACGGTAAAGAGATTAACGACTTACTGACTAACATTATTAGCAAGTTACAGATTATCGAAGACCACAACAATGTAATAAAATTTATTGCAGAAAATGATGATGCAGTTTATAAAGATTACAGTGATAAATATGCTATTTTTAGAAATGCCGGTAAAATTGCAACTGAATTAGAAGCAATAAAGAGCATTGCAAGAATGGAAAATAAGATTGAAAATGCACCAAATGAACCTTTGCTAAAGGATGCTTTGTTATCACTTGGTGTTAGTGATGATACGAAAGTTTTAGAAAATACTTATAAAAAATACTTTGATTCAAAGGAAAAAGCAGATAAGCAAAGTCAGAAAGTCAGTACATTTCTAATGAATAATGTGATTAACAACAATAGGTTTAAGTATGTTATTAAGTACATAAACCCTGCTGATATTAACGGTTTAGCAAAGAATAGATACCTTGTTAAGTTTGTTCTCAGTAAAATTCCAGAAGAACAAATTGACTCTTATTATAAGCTATTTTCTAATGAGGAAGAACATAGTTGTGAAGAGAAGATTAAGCTACTTACAAAGAAAATTTCTAAGCTTAATTTTCAAACCTTGTTTGAAAATAATAAAATTCCGAATGTAGAGAAAGAAAGAAAGAAGGCAATTATCACCCTTTATTTCACAATTGTTTATATTCTTGTTAAGAATTTAGTTAACATTAACGGTTTATATACTTTAGCTTTATATTTTGTTGAGAGAGATGGATTTTTCTACAAACAAATTTGTGAAAAGAAACTTATCGAAACTTTAAAGAAGAAAGATAAAAAACAATTATATAAGGATGATGATTATTTGTTGTTACCGGAGATTTTCTCAGGCAGTAAATATAGAGAAGAAACAAAAAATCTAAAGCTACCAAAAGAAAAAGATAGAGATATAATGAAAAAGTATCTGCCTAATGATAAAGATAGGGAAGACTATAATGATTTTTTCACGGCTTATCGTAACAACATTGTTCACCTAAATATAATTGCAAAACTTTCTAAATTGACAAAAAATATTGATAAGGATATTAATTCCTATTTTGATATTTATCATTATTGTACACAGAGAGTGATGTTTGATTATTGCAAAAAGAACAATAATGTTGTACTTGCAAAAATGAAAGATTTAGCACATATCAAAAGTGACTGTGATGAATTTAGTAGTAAACATACCTATCCTTATTCTTCAGCAGTTTTAAGGTTTATGAATCTTCCTTTTGCATATAATGTGCCAAGATTTAAGAATTTATCTTATAAAAAATTCTTTGATAAACAATGATTAAACCACTACGAAAACTTAAATGATTTTATAAGAATATTGTATTAATTGATAAAAACAATTACTATAATATAAAAACTATTATTAAAATATACAAAACATATAGAAAATTTAAAATTTTGTATTGACATTAAAAAATCACAGGTCTATAATGCAGACAAAGACAAGGGCGTCGCACAAATAAGTGTGATGTCCGTTTTTTATTATAGGCAATATTTGTATGTGAATTGGAATTTGTAATTATAATATTGCGTTTTATCTCACTGACAAAGAGGTCACGAAACAGGTTCGTGGCCTCTTTTTTATATGTTTGTTTAGTGTCAGAAAAGAACAAACAAGGAAGGGGAAGAAAAAATGAAAGAAGTCGTGAAGAAAATTGTTTCTGTTGCACTTTGTGTGCTGATTGTTACCAGCGTAGCAGTAATTAACATTACAGCAAGTGCAGCAGAAGAAAAGTCCTACAAAATGGGTCTGGTAGATTTTGATGCAGTATTATCAGGTGCTGATATGAAGGCTAAAAACTATCAGAAAATGGAAAAGTATATTTCCGATGCTGATAAGGAAAATGATGATATTGTTGTTTTCCCTGAGTATTCATTAACTAGCACAAAGGGTGATGCAGTTAATGTTAAGAAAGATACTTATGTTAAGGACATTGCAAAATTAGCAGATGATGACGATATGTACATTCTTTTCGGTGCAACAACAAAGGAAGACAGTAAATACTATTCTTCAATTGTTATTTGTGACCCTGAAGGTAATGTAGATACATATGATAAAACTCATCTTACTGATACAGAATATAAAGAGGGATTTTCAGTAGGTGATACACCATATGTACTAAAGACTTCATTTGGTACTTTTGGTTTAGCATTAGGTAATGAGTTTGGTGAAGTTGCTGAACTTGGTAAATACTATTATGGTTATTCTTGCAACGGTGTAATTGTTTGTCAGTCTTACGGTTATGACACAAGTGATTCCAAAGCACTTTCACAAGCTGAATATGATATGTACACACAAACATATGCATATGCTCGTATGTACTCAAGATATGTTGCAACTGCTAACCTTTACACAACAAGTGGTAACACAAGCTACTTTGGTGAAAGTAATATGATTACTTCATCATCACAGTCAGCAAGTGCTTATCCAATTGGTGGTGCATTAAAAGACGGTATTTATAAACCGGCAACAACAAAAGAACCGGGTGTTCGTTCAGGTGAAGTTAACAAGAACAAAGCAAGTAACGGTATGTCATCAAGAAGATTATGTCAACTTGCTAACTGGTATGGTGAACTTACAGATTATGAAAAACCGGTATATGGTGCAGGTAGTAAGTACAAAGATAATGCAAAGGTTGCATCAGTAAACTTCCATCCTGTTTGGGGTGACTTAGACGGTAATGTTAAGCTAATTGAAAATATTATGAGTGATGCTCACAAAGATGGTGTTGACCTTCTGGTATTTCCTGAAATGGCTTTAACAGGTTATGATGTAGTTACACCGGATAGTTATGATGATGAGCTAAAAGCTAAGTTTGGTAATGACTATATGCAACATGTACTTGCACAGACAATCAGAGGTAACAACCCAAGTAAGTATATGGTAGAAATTCAGAAACTAGCTGAAAGCTACGGTATGTATGTACTGATTGGTTTACCTGAAAGAGATGAAGTTGACTCTGATTTATATTGGAACTCAGTTGGTATCTTTGGTCCTAATACATTAAAGTCATACAGAAAAGTAAACCTTGCTTTCCCAGAACCTAACTGGGCAGCTTATAGTACAGAGAATGACGGTGTGTTTGAAACTCCATTTGGTTATGTTGGTGTAGCTATTTGTGCTGATATTTATAACTATCAGGAACTACAGAGAACATATTCAGAAAAAGGTTGTAGAATTGTAGTTAACTGTACTGCCGGTGCTGCATCTAACAGTTGTATGAATGGCTCATGGCAGTTAACATATCAAAACAGACTGGAAAGCTTTATGCTTCGTGATAAGAACTTTATGATTACATCTAACTTAGTAGGTTATGATGGTCCTGTAACTGAAGCAGTAAAGAATGTTCTTGCAAAGTATGGTAAGACAGTTGATGATTTATATACAGCTTATTGTGATTCATCAAATAAAGAACTTAATAATATTTGGAAAGAAGTAACTAGTCTATATGCTCTAAAGACAGGTGACAAAACTTCTGAAAGAACATACATTTTCCCAGGTGCATCAGTTTGTATGGGTCTGGATAGTTCATCTTCAACAGGTACTCATGTATTTGGTAACTATACTTCTTCCGGTGTTCAGTACAACAAGGATGGTTCAATAACTGCAAACTCTTATATGAACTTAACTCCGGATACATTTAATAAATATTATGTAGGTGACTTTGACTTATCAAAGGCTACTATGGATAATATTTATAACTCAAACCCATATTCATATAGACCAAGTCTATACTACAAGTGGTATTGTGATTTATTCTATATGACATATGGTCAGGCTACAAACGGCACAATTGCAGACAGTAAATCAGGTGTAACAGTTAGTGGTGACAGACTAGTACCTTATGCTAAGCTAACAACAACTTCCGGTACTACTGTAAAGAATACAACTCCTTACAAACTAAAGACAAATAAAATTAATACAGTTAAGTCTTATAATTACAATATTTCTAATGTAACACTTACAAGTGATTACAATAAGAGAACAAAGACTGACACTAACGGTCAAACAACAGAAACTGTTGTAGGTAAATATACAGGTAGCTACCTACCATTCGTAGGTAAAGTTAAGGTAACAGTACCTGTTGATACAGATGCTATTTACTATCTATATAAAGTAGAAAACAACACACCTGTATATGTAGGTTCATCAGCAGTAACAAAGGGTTACTCAAAGGATGGTTACACAGTTAATAAGGTTATTGTAGCCGGTGACTCAATCTCCTTTACAACTGATGAACAGTCAGGTAGTTATGTACTTGTTTCTTACAAGGCAGCTAAGAAAACTTCTGTATCAGTTACAAGTTATCCTAAGTCACTATATGTAAAGGCTACTTCACAGATTAAAGTAACAGTAAGTAACCCTAGTGGTGCTACAAAGTACAAGAGTTCTAACTCAAAAATAGCAAAGGTTTCTTCTAACGGTAAGGTTACAGCAGTAAAGAGTGGTACAGCTACTATTACAGTTACAAACAATGGTATTTCTAAGTCATTTAAACTAACTGTAAAGAATCCTAAGTTAAGTGCAACAAAACTAACTCTAAAGGTTAAGAAAACTGCAACTCTAAAGGTAACAGGTAAAGTAGGTAAAGCTAAATTTACTTCACTAAATACTAAGGTTGCTAAGGTAACTTCATCAGGTAAGGTAACTGCCCTAAAGAAAGGTATTGCAAAAATTAAAGTTGTATCAAATGGTGTTACAATGATTTGTAATGTTACTGTTAAGTGATTTAATTACTGATTGCTAAAATGATTGATGAAAGTGAATTAGTCATATTAGATTAGTTTTACATTTTGAATTTCATTTAAGAAAAGGTGTATTCCAATGAAGTTGATTAAGTTATATTAAGACTTGTTTTATAAATTTGTTTTATATATTATTTTCCACAATGTAATAACTCTAAAAACAAAAGCTGACACTTTTTATAGTGCCAGCTTTTGCTTATGTAAAATTAACTTTTTATATTATTATGTAGAATTTCTAAAATTTCCGGAATATCGTATTTTATTGATATGCAACTGTTTTACGCAATTATTGCGTTAAGTTTTAAAATAATATACGCAAAAGTTGCGTATTACTTTTGATATTTTTACGCAATTCTTGCATAAAATATATTACCTGATATGCATATTATAAGTTTATAAATATTATATGATGATTAATTCACCATATACAAAAGCTGACATTACATTGTGTAGTGTCAGCTTTTGCTTATGTAGATATATAGTTTTGTAGGAAGTTGTTATTATGTTAATAAAGTGATTTATAAAATAAATCTTTGAAGATAAATATTAATATCGGAATATTATTTTTCTTTACTTTTTCGAGAAATAAAAATGGAAGTTATTAATGAAGTGAAAGGAACTGCAAGGATAACTCCAAGACTTGCTGACAGACCTTGCATTATTTCAATACCGACAGAATACATATTCATAATTTGTAGGTACTGATAATTATATGCATAGATAAATACAAGAGTGTTGATTGAGCCACCTGTAAAAGCTAGGATAAGTGTATTTGTCATTGTACCCATCATATCTCTACCAACATGCATACCGGAAAGAAAAAGTTCTTTCATTGTTAATGAAGAATTTTTTTCTTTGATTTCACATAGGGTAGAGGAGATTGACATACCAACATCCATAACTGCACCTAATGATGCAATAAGAATACCGGCAAATAGTAGTTGACCGATTTGTATATCTGTCATTTCTCCAACATATACAAGGTTCTCTATATCACTAACATTGTAACCACTGATTGATGTAACCTTGCCAAATATTAAAGCAAATACACCGGCAATTATTACTCCGAATATTGTACCAATCATAGCAGAAACCGACTTTTTAGATATACCATCTATAAAGCACATTGTTACTATTGTGGTAAAAGCTATTACAATAATTGCTGATAGTATAGGGGAGAAACCTCTGTAAACCATAGGTAGGAATACAAAGAATATACATGCCATTGTGAATAGTAGTGCCAGGATTGATGAAACACCTTTCTTGCCACCGACTAATACAACAATGATTATAAATATTACTACCATTAACCATATCATAGGTGAACGGTTATTACTATATACCGATGCAGTGATTTCACCTTTAGATTCACTAACTATAGCAACTACTGTTTCACCTTGTTTACAGTGAGTACCATATAGGTAACTGGAAGAACTTTCAGCTTCTACTTCTTTTCCTTTATAGTCACCTGTTAATATTTTAAGTAGGACAGTTTGGTTGCCTACCTTGTTTCCGTTTTTAGTTACATTATCTTTTAGAATTTGGGTAACTTCTGCTTTTTCAAAGTTTCTGCCTTCATTTTCTAAGAGAACAGTCTTGTCATTTACATTAAAAATTATTGCCATAACAACAAGAAGGATGACGGCTAAAGCCGTACATCCAAACTTGATAATATTATTTTTTTGTTTCATCTTACTTTACTTTTACCTTTGCAGTTGTGCTATATGCACCGTAAATTGTCTTACCTGAAACTGTCTTGTATGCTCTTACTTTTACATATAGAGTTGACTTTGATTTTAGCTTACTTACTGTGTAGCTAGTTGCTTTAACATTCTTTGTTACAGATTTTGTAAACTTACTGTTGTTAGCATATACTACTTGATAACCTGTTACTGAACCGGCAACCTTTTTGATTGATACTTTAACTGTTTTGGCTTTTGTACTTTTTACTGTTGCATTTGCTTTAGCCGGTGTAATTGTAAAGGTTGTTGTCTTGGCACCTTGATAATCACCAATACCGGTTACTGTAACTGTTGCAGTACCAATGTTCTTGTTGTTAGTATATTTTACTGTGTAGTCACTACCCTTAGTTAGAGTTTTGCTACCACTTTTAACTGTAACATTTGGCTGAATGTTTTTACCGTTATATGTCTGAGTTTTAATTTCAGAAATTTTAGCATTGCTAATGTTTGCTTTTTCTACTAGGGAGGACTTAGCAGTAGCCAGTGCTTTAATTGCATTTTCAATTTCTGACTTAGGAGCCTTTTTGTTGTTTAGCACAGTTTCAGCACCTATGATTGCCTGACTGAATACATCATATGATGCCTTAGTGTAGTTACTTTCAACAACTTTCTTTGCGTCATTAACGGCACTCTTTAGGTCAGCCTTGTCAGCATCACCCTTAACAATAGTGAATGATGAGTCAATCTTTTCATCATTATCTGTACGATAAGTGTTGATTGTTAGTGAGTTACCTGTTACATCAATAATTGAGTATGTAGGTACATCTTCTTGCCAACGGTTAGCAATGTATGTTTGCTTTCTAGGTACTAGGTCATAGTACTTACTACCTGATGATGAACTTGCTGTCATATATAGGATACCGTCAGGATTCATAACAGTGTCATTTTCTGTAACAATATCTTCAACTGCATCCTTATCCATAATGCTGTTTAGATAAGCAAGGTACTTTTGGTCAGCCTCATCTGTTGAGTCATCAGCAATGTTCTTAGGTGCTTCATAAATTGTACCTTCACCTGAGTAGTTCATATCTTTGTTTAGCTCAGATTTGAATTCACTGCTTGTGTATGATGATGAAGTTTCTGTTGCAGTACCACCCTTTAAAATCTTTGAACGAGAATAAGCATGGTCGTGACCTGTTAATACAACATCAACACCATTTGCTTCAAAGTAAGGTGTTAGTGAATATCTTAGGTTAACAATTTCAGGTTCATTTGAGTGTTCTGCTGAACCGTAAATATCTTGGTGAAGTGAAACAACTTTCCACTTGCAGTTCGGATTAGCCTTAACTGTTTGTTCAATAAACTGCTTGTGTTCAGTAACATTAGTGTTCTGAGTGTTAAGCATCATAAACAGTACATCACCATAAGTGAAGTAGTAGTCACCACCAACAATTTTGTTTGAACCCAGTTCACTAGTGTTAGGTCTGTTAAAGTGGTATAGGTAGTTTTCATTGTCAGCATCATGGTTACCAACTGTTGTGGCAACAGGAAGTGACTTTAGAATTTCAGGACTTAGATAACCGGAATATTCAACTTCACTGTTAGCATTCTTTCTTTCAGTTGTTGAACCGGTTGACTTTTTCTTAGTTGTCTGAATTTGGTCACCTGCTGAAACAACAAAACTTGCTTTACCATTTGTCTTGTCCATAGCTGAGTTAAGTGTTGTGCTCCAGTTGAAAGCATCACTCATTACTGCATCTGATTGAGCCTTGTAAAATTCAGGTGTGTCCTTGCCTTTAAGTTCATTTGATGAACCAATCTGTGGGTCGCCAACATAAACAAAGCTGAAACTGTCAGTTGAATTAACTTTGTAAGGTTCAGGAGTTGTAAAGTTACCGTCTTCCTTTTCGTATGAATAGTAGTAAGTTGTGTTTTCCTTTAAACCTTTAGCAGTAACATTGTTAGATAGATAAGTGTTACCATCAGCATCTTCCTCAGCTTTTACTTCGGTTTGTGTTGCAGTGTATGTAACTGAATTTTTCATTTTTCTGCCTTCACCGATTTTTAGCTTAGGTGCATTTGAAGTGCCATTCTTCTTTGAATACCAAGCAAAGTTAAGCTCAGTTGCATTACTACCCGGTGTTAGTGAAATCTGTGTCCAGTCCTTGCTTACTGTTTTGTTCCACTTGTTTTGCCAAGATGACCATTCCTCAGTAAGGTTAGTTGTTTTAGATAAGTTATCAGCAGTAGTCTTACCGTCAGGTGCTGCTGAAGCCAAAATACTACCTGCTGTTGTGCATACTACAGTAGCAGTTAGCATACCTGCACATGCTTTCTTAATCCATTTCTTGTTCATTAAAAATCTTCTCCTTTAATTAACTCTCATTTTTAAAGAGTAGGTAATGTGAATACTGATTTATTATAATCCTTAGTGGACTATCTATATTCAACGATACTAATTATAGGAGTTCATTGTAAAATGTGTTATCACACAAATTTAAAATTGTAATTAAAAAATATTAAATCTAGGTGTAGAATGTATTAAAAATAAAAGTGTTATAAATAAAGCATAAGTGTTCCTAGTTTATACTAAAAAATAGCCACTACAATTTGTAGTGACTATTTTGTATATTATATTAATTTTTTTATTCAACAATTTTCCATTTATCAACATCAAAAACACCTTTTGTAGTGATTCTAAGTGATGGGATAACAGGCAAGCTGATAAATGAAAGTGTCATAAATGGGTCGATATTTTTGCTGACACCTAAGCTATAAGCAGAGGCTTTTGCTTTTTCAAGTTTATCATTAACTACTTTTAATGGTTTTTCTGACATTAAACCGGCAATAGGTAATTCCAGTAATGCTTTGATTTCGCCATTTTCAACAACCACAATACCACCGTTATTATCCTTAATTGCATTAACTGCAATTGCAATATCAGAGTCACTACAACCTACTGTAATAATGTTGTGTGAGTCATGAGCAATAGAAGTAGCAACTGAACCTGACTTTAATGAATAACCCTTAACATATCCTATACCAATGTGGTTTGTGTTTTTGTGTCGTTCAACACAAGCAATTTTTAGTATATCCTTTTCAACATCAATATGGTTAGCAGTACCGAGATTTTTTGTTAGCAGTTCACCACTGACTAAACCTATCAATCCTAAATCACCTTTAATATCAAAACTTTCAGGTGTAACTTTGTCAAGATGGAAAGTATTGTGGCATTTCTCTACTAATCTACTTTCAATAGTAGGAGTAGGAAAGTCAATAACCTCTTTACCGTCAAATACTAGTTTACCTCTTTTATAAACTTGCTGTATGTCAAAGTCCCTAATGTTGTCAACCACTACTATATCAGCTAAGTAACCTGAGGCAATAGCACCTTTATTGTTAAGTAAAAAGTATCTTGCTGCATGATGGGTTGCAATCTTTAGTGCAATAATAGGATTAGCACCATTTCTGATTGCCTCTTTAACTATGTAGTCAATGTGGCCACCATATAATAAATCATTTGGGTGCTTGTCATCGGTAGCAAACATACACCTTGCATAGTATTTGTCATTAAGTAAAGGCATTAGTGCTTTTAAGTTGTGAGCAGCAGTACCTTCTCTAATCATAATGAATTGACCTTTTTGTAACTTCTCAAGTGCATTTTCAAAGGTTGAACATTCATGGTCAGAATATACACCTGCTGAAATATATGCATTAAGGTCATTACCTGAAAGCTCAGGTGCATGACCATCAATTTTTTTGTGGTGTGCTTGAGATGCAATAATCTTTGATACTACTTTACTGTCACCATTTATAACACCAACATAGTTCATCATTTCAGCAAGACCAAGAACTTTTTTGTGTTCAAAATATTTGTCAATGTCCTTGTATTCAAGAACTGCACCACTTTCATCAATTTCTGTGGCCGGTACACAAGATGGTAACATAAAGTGAACATCTAAAGGCAAATTACTTGTAGCCTCAATCATATATTCAATACCATCAGTACCCATAACATTTGCAATTTCGTGTGGATCGGTAATAACAGTAGTTGTACCGTGAGAGATAACAGCCTTTGCAAATTCAGTAGGAGATACCATTGAGCTTTCTAGGTGAATATGTGCATCAATAAATCCCGGTAATACAATTTTACCCTTAACATCAACTTCAACTTTACCGTTATATTTTCCAATACCGGCAATTAGACCGTTAGAAACTGCAATGTCACCTACTAAAAATTCATTAGAAAATACATTTAGATATGTTGCATTTTTCAGTACAAGGTCAGCTTTTTCTCTACCAGATGCAACTGCAATAACTTGTTGCTTAACCTTCAATTTTCTTTCAATCTTCTGTTCATATGTTTCTGCCATAATAGCACCACCTTTCAAAGATAAATCTTTAAATTAATTATATCATTGTAACTTGTATAATTAAAGTACTTTTACATTAAATAAAGTTTATATTTATGTTTTTTTCTGTACGGTATTTATAGTGATTGTATATTTTTAGTAAATTTATTACTAAATAAATTAGTTGGATATATATACTATTCGATATATCTATATTTTTATTATGATATATTGATATTTAAAACAAACAATATGAAAATGTTTTGTACAACTTTTTGATAAATAAAAGATTGCAAAATAAAAATGTACATAAATCTATTAGTGAATTGAAATAAATATAGTGTTTATTATAGAAAAGTTTATTTTTATTCAATTTTAGTTGTAAAAAGTTCAAAAACGTACTATAATTGATTGTGGAATTTGTATAAAAACAAGTTCAAAAACGTAGCAAAAGCTACAAATAGGAGGAAGAAAATTGAGAAAACAAACAATGAGAGCGTTATCTGTATTGTTATGTGTATTGATGACAATGTCAAGTTTTTCAGTTCTAACTGCATTTGCAACTGAAAATAAAACAAATAATACACAAACTACAGATGTCAACAAAAATTCAACAGTAGTTGATGTTGATGGTCAAAAGTTCGGTACAGGTGACCTAGGTAAAAGTGATGATGATAATGCTCCTACAATTAGTAGCGAAAATCAGTATTATTCAATTGTTGCTAAAGAAGATGGTACAACAAAGGCTAAAGCTAAGGCTCAGGCACTTGATGGTGACACTACATTACCTTCAAAGGTGGATAATAGCCAAAGTAAGTATTTCCCACCAATTGGTAACCAAGGTTCAGTAGGCTCTTGTGCTGCGTGGGCATCTACTTATTATCAGTTTACTTATGCTCAGAATAAGGCACTTAACAGAACTGCAACATATCAAAATAGTATTTCACCGGTGTGGGTATATAACTTTGCTAATAAAAGCGAAGATGCAGGTTTATACGTTGGAGATCCATATAAGATATTAAAAAATATTGGAGCGCCTACTATTAAAAATTCACCAAATATTACAGATCCTGCAAAATGGACAGTTACAAAAGAGGCTTTTGATGAAGCACAAAAATATAAACTAAGTGATTATTATTATATTGATATCAATCAATATGTCGAAGATACACCGATTACTAGTCCGAATTGTGTTAATGTTAACAAAATTAAAGCAGTATTGAATAATAATGAATTAGTTACATATTCAACAAAAGCATATGGATTTAGTTATCAGAAAATAAAAAAAGATAACAGAACACCGGAAAATGCACAATTTGAAGGACAGTATATTGTTCCTTATCTAAAATCAACTAATGGTGGTCATCGTATGACTATAGTTGGTTATAATGATGACATTTGGTATGATATTAATGAAGATGGTAAGGTACAGAAAGGTGAAATGGGGGCGTTCAAGGTTGCAAACTCTTGGGGTAATGCTTCCTTCCATAATAAAGGATTTTTATGGATTTCATATGATGCATTAAATCAGGTATCATCTGTTAACAATGCGACTCTTTCTAGCAAAAGAGCTGATTTTTGTGCTATGTTAAATTTAATTAGGATTGGAGTTAAACCTGAAACTGATTGTTCAAATATTAATTTAGAATATACACTAAGTTCAAAAAGTCGTAATGATATAAAAATTAAAATTATTGCTAAGAATAAAACAACAGGTACAACTTATTCATCTTATGCTGAACCATTTAAAACATATAGTACTTTCGGTGTATATAATGATTACTCTTTTGATGGTACAAAAACAGAAGCTAAGGGTACATTTACATGTGATTTAAACAGTATAGTTAAAAACTTGAATTCTAATAATGTTAAGGATTATACTTGGACATTTAGTTTTCAGGACACAGCTAATAATGGCAGTACACTATCTGTATCAGATGTTAAGATTGTAGATAACAATAACAATAAAACATATAAGTCAGATTTAAACGGTACAGTAAAATTAAATGGTAATTCAAAAGATATTACTGTAAATTGTAGTACTACTCCTGATAAGAATGCAGTAACAATTTACTACAAAGGTTACTCATCACCATATATCCATTATCAGGTAGGTGATGGTAACTGGACTACAGTACCGGGTAAAGCAATGACACCTGATACAACAGTTGATGGTTACACACATACATATACAATTGACCTAGGTACATCAGACTATGCTAATGTTTGTTTCAATGATGGTAATAATAATTGGGATAGTAAAAACGGTCAAAACTATAAGTTCAAAAAGGGCACATATACATTTAAAAATGGTGTAATTACACCAATTGAAGTTGATAATAATTTTGGCATTAAGTCATTCGATATTACTCCGGCTGATGGTAAAATTGAAGCAGGTGATTATGTTTCAATGAAAGTAACACTTAAGAATGCTACTTCCAATGCTGTAAGTAAATTCACATATTTAGATTCAAACAATCGCGAAGTTACAATTTATGACTATGCAGGTGCCAGTGGTTGTTCATGGCAGTTTAACAAATCCGGTACTTATAGGGTTAGAGTTTATTCAAAAGAAAGCTATGGCGCAACTAATTATGTAATGGCTGAAAAGACTGTTACAGTATTACCTAAAGATAATTTAATGTTTACACAAACTTATCCTAATACTGAAACCACAGTAGATGCTGGTTATTCATTTTATGTAAGTGCAGATGTAACAGGTGGTACAGCACCATATAAGTATGAATTTGGTTATACTAAGGATGGCAAAGTGACATCATATACAACAGATAAGAACTTTTTTGTTTTTTATCCAAAAGAAGAAGCTACGCTAATTCCTTTTGTAAAGGTCACAGATGCAACAGGTAAAACCATTTCTCATACTTACAAGCCAATTAAGGTAATCAACGGTCTAAAGATAACTGATATTAAGGTAACACCATCTTCTCCTCAAGTAGTTGGTACAAAGTTAAATATTAAGGCAGATATTATCAACGGACATGAGAAGTATGGTAGATTAAATATTTGTGAATATAGAATCATGAAAAATGGCAAGGTTGTTGAAACACTTGATGATCCATACCAAAAGTCAGCAGATTGGATTCCTACAGAAGCAGGTAATTATACAATCACTTGCTATGTAAATGATATTTCCGGTCAGTCTGCAACAAAGACAGTTAACTTTGTAGTTAAAGAAAAAAATACAACAGAAAATAAAGTGACAATCTACTATAAGGGTTACTCAACAGCATACATTCACTATCAGGTAGAAAATGGTTCTTGGACTAACGCACCGGGTTACAAAATGACTGCAACTAACGAAAAAGACGGTTATTCACATAAGTATGTAATCAACCTTGGTGATAAGAATTACGCAAATGTATGTTTCAATGACGGCAACGGTAATTGGGACAGCAACAATGGTAGAAACTATCGTTTCAACAAGGGTACATACACATTTAAGAATGGTGTAATTACTCCGGTAGAAGATGATAAATTCGGTATTGAATCATTTGATATTACTCCGGCTGATGGTAAAATTGAAGCAGGTGATTATGTTTCAATGAAAGTAACACTTAAGAATGCTACTTCCAATGCTGTAAGTAAATTCACATATTTAGATTCAAACAATCGCGAAGTTACAATTTATGACTATGCAGGTGCCAGTGGTTGTTCATGGCAGTTTAACAAATCCGGTACTTATAGGGTTAGGGTTTATTCAAAAGAAGGCTATGGCTCAACTAATTATGTAATGGCTGAAAAAACTGTTACAGTTGCAGAGAAACAACCTCTAAAGATAAACCAATTTAACATTAATTCAAACGCAGGTTCAGTTCCTTTCTATGATAATGTTAATATGTCAGTTAATGCATCAGGTGGTAAAGCACCATATCAGTATGAATTTGCAATGAACCAGTACAATACAAGAACTGTTTTACAGCCATTTTCAACTAAGAATACTTTTACAGTTATTCCTGAATATGTTGGTAACTATAACTATGAAGTAACAGTTAAGGACGCTACCGGTGCAACAGTAACAGTTACAAAACGTATTTATGTTGCTCAAGCTTGTATTGAGAATTTAAATATTAGCAGTAGTACAGTAAAAGTAAATGATATAGTTAAATTTAGTGCTGATATTAAGAATCTATCATCACTTGTTACATATCACGATTATACTTATACCGTAACTAAAGATAACAAGACAGAAACACTTACAACAAATAGCGACAGAACTGCTAACTGGACACCTAAGGAAGCAGGTAAATATACAATGCTATTACAAATTAAGCACAATGGTAAGTATATTGCCGGCAGATCAATTGAAGTTACAGTTGATAAAGCATCAGAAAATGTAATTACTATCTACTACAAGGGTTACTCAACTCCATATATTCATTATCAGGTAGGTAATGGCAATTGGACAGCAGTACCCGGTGTTGCAATGACTGCAACTAATGAAAAGTCAGGTTATACTCATAAGTATACAATCAACCTAGGTACTTCAACTTATGCAAATGTTTGCTTTAACAATGGTAACGGTAGCTGGGATAGCCGTAACGGTCAGAACTATCATTTTGAAAAGGGTACATATACTTTCTCAAATGGTAATATGACTAAGATTGCAGACTAATACTTTTTATATTTCTCATATAAAACAGAATATATACAATTAAGAAATCAGATGGTGATTATATTGCCATCTGATTTTCTTTTACTATTAAAAAATAGTTCAAAAAGTTTAAGCATATTGCATAAATCATTATAAGAATGTTGGTGTATTATTATTGTAGAACAAGTTTTAATATTATGGTAAAATATAACTATATTAATGTAGGAGGGCTACATATGAGAATAAATAAATTCTTTAGTATATTTTTATCATTATTAATGGTATGTTCGATTTTTGGTGGGCTATCAGTATCAGCTACTACAATTGATAAGACTCATACTTATACAGTTGTAGGCGATGCACTGGGTAAAGTTGTACCAACAGAAACTACCCATTATGTTGCAGGTGAAGCCGGTCTTTGTAACGGTATTAATTGGGAAAAAGATAATGAAATAAATAAGATGACAAAGAACCAAGATGGTTCTTATGAAATTACATTAAAAGGTGTAAACCCTAAAACAGACGGTACACCATATGAATTTTATGTAACTACTAATGGTCAATGGGAACCTGGCTATGTTTATTATGGTGAGAAAGATCCCGGTCCTGAAAATGCTTTACTAACAATCACAGAACCTAATTCAACAGTAAAAATTGTTTTAACTGCAAAGCTAAAGGTTAGAGTTTATGTAAATGATAAAGAAGTAACACCTGAAATGAGAAAATCTGAATTTGTTACAAGTTTAGGTGGTACTTATACAGGTCCTATAAACAATAAGTCAAAGAGATATTTCTTTGCGATGCCGGAAAAGTGGTTTAATTTTAGCAATGCAACTGCTTGTGCTTTTTGGTGGAGTGGTGAAGATGCTTGTTACGACCAGCAACATTCTTACATAATGAGACCTACTTCTATTAAAACAGATGATGATTCTGTTGTTTATTACATTGATATTGCAGAGAATGTACATAATATTATATTTACCAACGGTATTGAGGGTTCTGAAAAAAGACCACTAGGTAACAATTATGACCCTAATTATAACAAGAACTTACAAACTTTTAGTATTAATCTGGATAGATACAAAGCAGGAGAGTGTGACCTTTATCCGGATGGTGTTGATAACTTTGACAATATGATTTATGTTGTTGACAGTAATAGTAGAATTTCAGTTGACCCATCGGGTTATTTATACAAAGGTAATTGGTACTATCTACATTCTGACGGTAAGTGGGATACATCAAAAGGTTCTACATATGAAATTCACAATACTAATGTAAAACTTAACACAAGAAGTGCTAACCTTACAGTTGACAATTTTGTTTACTTAGTTCCAACATTTGAAAATGTTAGAACTGAAGCAGAGATTAAGTGGACTTCAAGTAATCCGGAAGTTGCAACTGTTGATAATGACGGTAAAGTAACTGCTAAAAGTGTTGGCGATGCAACAATTTCAATTTCAGTACAAAATCCTGATGACAAAGAACCTGTTGTAACAACTTGTAAAATAAAGGTCAATAATATTGATAGAATTGCAGTAACAAAGCTACCTAATAAGACAGAATATACTGAAGGTGAAGGTTTAGATATTTCAGGTCTTGAGGTTACTGTTTATTACAAGGATGGTACTTCCAAAGTAGTAGAAAACTATACTTTAGATTATGACCTTACTAAAGTAGGTGAGAGAACTGTAACTGTACAGCATTATGACTATATAGATACATTTAAGGTAAAGGTAAATCCTAAAGCTGAACCTACTAATCCAACAAAACCAACTGTAAAGAAGGTTACTAAAGTTGAAGTGAATAAGAAATCAGTTACTTTGTTAAATGGCAGAAGTACAACTGTTAAAGTTAAGGTTAGTCCAACTAATGCAACTAACAAAAAGTTAAAGTGGACAACTTCTAACTCAAAGGTAGCAGTAGTTAACTCACAAGGTAAAATTACTGCAAAGGGTAGAGGTAATGCTACAATTAAAGTAATGGCACTAGACGGCACTAAAAAATATGCTACTGTTAAGGTAACAGTAAAGCAACCTGTAACATCTGTTAAATTAAGCAGAAATTCAGCTATCCTAAAAGTAAAGGGCAAAGCTAAACAGAAAACTGTAACCCTAAAAGCTACTGCTTATCCAAAGAATGCAAATGTTAAGTCAGTAAAATGGACAACATCAAAATCTAAGATTGCTACAGTTGCACAAAACGGTAAAGTAACTGCAAAGAAAAAAGGTACTTGCTATATTACAGCTACTGCAAAAGACGGCAGTAAAAAATCTGCTAAGTGCAAGATAACAGTAAAATAATTAATCAAAAAATATTAAAAAAGCTGACATTACAAAAGTAGTGTCAGCTTAATTATTCTATTCTTTCTAATATTAATTCTTGCTAAAGTTTAATAAATAATATATAATAATCTTGTAGAAAATGGGATTTTTTATTTATTATTATGATAGAATTATATGAGGTGATTATATGAAAAGGTTAGTTTTAAGAAATATACTTATGTATGTTATTTCATTTGCATTATTTATTATACCATTGTTTTTCTTTGATTATTTTTCACCACTCTACTTACAATGGATAGCACCACTGTTTTTGATTTATGCAAATGTATCTTGTGATTTAAAGCAAAAGTCATTAATTAATATATGGAGAGTTGTACCGACCTGTGCAGTAATTGTGGGTGCATACTTTTTAGATAATTCATATACAGAATGGTATTACCTAAAAGTTACAAATGACCTACCTGACCCATTTACATATCTTTTGGGTAAGTATTTTTACCTTGCATCATTTATCTTGGTAGTTGGTTTTATGTGTGTATATCAGTTATATAGAATTGCAGTTGAAATGTATAATAGGCATAAAAAAGAGGTTAGTAGTTGATTTTATAATAGAGGTTATAAATGTATAAGTTATTATATGAAATATCAATTTTTGATATAATAGGTATGATAATACTTTTAATAGTTTTTTTGTTTTTATCTATTACAACCATATTTGCTGTAATCAATGCATTTCGCTCACATTCTAAAATTATCAAGAGAATTATGTTGACTATAGTTTCTGTTGGTTTTACTTTTGGAACAGTAGCTATTTTCTTTTTTACATTTATTAACAATGACAACCCTTATTTTGCATATAAAACTAATAATTATAAGACAGTAGAAGGAAAAATATGCAACTATGAAAGAAATGAAGGCTCTGAACTAAAGTATGAAGAATTCAAGGTTAACAATGTGACTTTTGAATATGGGATTGATATTTCATACGGTTACAATGTTGATAAAGCAAAAGGTCATAAATGCAAAAATGGTGACTATGTAAAAATCGGTTATGTTTATGATGAAACTCAAAATGTGAATACCATTGTGAAATTTGAAATTCGTGAAGATTAGTTTATTACGAGGTGAATTTATGAAAAGAATAATTACACTAATATTACTGATAGTTATGACTATGTCTGTTATGTGTGGATGCAGTAAAATTACCGACAAGGTTGATTTTGACAAGATAGATAGGCTATCTGTTGTAACTGATAAGGGAAAGGAATATCCCCTTAATTATAATCAAAAAGATACTGTTATTTCAGCTTTAAAAAATGCTGAAAGCAGTAGTAACAGTAACGATTATGATGGTGGTTTTTCAATTAACGGATATGTTGACAGTAAAGTAAAATATACCATTACTATTGCTAATGAAAATCATATTACAGTTAATACTGATAAAAATTCAGTATATAAAATCTCAGAAGAAGATTATTCTGCTTTGTCAAAAGTAGTTGAAGAAGTTGTAAAATAAGAATTGCTAAAAATTATATAACAAAAGTTTAAGCCTCTCTTTTGAGAGGTTTTTTCTTTGTAAAATAAATCTGTTATGTATCACAAAATTATTATAAAAATTTCTAATTATAGGCAATAGAAAAATAATTATTTAATGTGATATTATGATAATGTGAAATTATTTAAGAAAGGGAAATGAAAATGAAAGTCAAAAAGTTTTCTGCGGTATTAGTTGCTTTTTTAGTGGCAGTAACTTCAATGGCTTTACCATTGTCAGATACTTTTAACAGTGTTATAAAAACAACCGGTTCAGCTAAGGCAGTAACTAATAATAGTGCAGTAAAAATGCCTACTGATGCTATTTTGTTTGATAGCAGTGAAGAAAAATTCAAGGAGATACAGTCACCGGAAAAGGGTGGTTTCTATTACTACAACAGTTATTACAATAGAAGTATAAATTTCTATGATGTTAATAACAACACAGTAAGAAAGATTAAAGACTACAAAGACAAGGCAGTTTATGATGTTTTTGCAACTGACTCAAAGTTTTATGTTGTATATAGAGATGGTGGAAACCCTAACCCTATAATTTACTATGTTGATGAATTGAATATAGAAACAGAAAAGGTAGAGTCAACTCACAATGTAACAGAATTTGTTGCTGATAATTATAATTCTTATATCAAAACAATAGGTGTTGACAGTAAAGGTAGAATTTATCTAACTACTTTTGATGGTTTAAAAAGTGAAAAGAAATATACAATTCACTTACTATCAGAAGATTATAAAGAACTTTCTTCTGCTGATATGGAAGATGATTGCTTTGAATATTATGGCTTTGATAGTAGTAATGGCAATTTCTATTTTGAAAGTTATAAAACTGCAAAAAGTCAATGGGGTTCTTCAAGTGGTTATAGAACATTGGCTTTCGGTAATGTAACAAATAATAAGATAACCGTAAGTGATGAAATTCTAGATATTCTTTACGCAAAGTATGTTCAGTATCATTACAGTAGTGCAATTATGTTGACTGAGGATACATTGGCTTGGACTTCATCATATAATTCAACAGTTAATGTTCTTGATTCCGGCAAGTTTGATACAAATAATCCTAATAACCCACCATTGCTAGGTAGCTTATCAAGAGTAGGTTATGAGGGTGATGATGAATTTTATAGTAACATAGGTGCTAGAGCAGTACATAACAACCTGAACAACACTACTGTAATTTATATGAATGATAATAGGCTTATGGAATTTGACAGTAACTATAAGCATATTTCTACAATCAATACTGAATACCCTGTATTTGCACTATTAAATTATGGTGACGATATTCTTGCTATTGAAAAAGATACTGACAGTAATTATTATGTAGAAAAATTCACTTGGGAATTTCCAACAGAAATTAACTTGTCACAAACTTCTGCTACTATAAAGGTAGGGAAAAGCTTTTCACTTTCAGCAACAAGTAACGCTTTAGCAACATATTCTTACAGTTGGTCAAGTAGCAATGATAAGATAGCTTCAGTTACAAGTGAAGGTAAAGTTTACGGTAATAGTGTTGGTACAGCAGTAATCACTGCAAAAACTACTAATGGTGTTACTGCTCAATGTACTGTAACAGTTGAGAAAAATTCTTCTGCACCGGCAGTCGATAAGGTGAAATTGTCAGGGAAAACTTCATCAAATATTTCAAAGAATGATTATTATAAGTGGTCCTCAGTTATCACTTCAAATTTAAGTGAAAATGCTGACAGTACACTTAATAGAGTTGAAAGTACATCAAATGGTGTGTTAGTTGAAAGATATTCAAGTGATGGCAAAACTCTCCTTTCTACAAAAACAATCAAAAATGAACTAAGCAAATTCGGTGGTTACTTTTGTGGTGAAGATAATAACTACATAGTTTTCGGTGAAAATAATACTTCAGAAAATGACTCAAAAGAAGTAGTCAGGGTTGTAAAGTATTCAAAAGATTGGACAAAAATAAGTGAATGTAAAATTAACGGTTCAAATACAACAAAGCCATTTGATTTTGGTTCACTTAGAATGACAGAACTTGAGGGTAAACTATATATACATACTTGTCATGAAATGTATGCTGACGAAAACGGTACAAATCACCAAGCAAATATGTTATTTACCATTGATGAAAGTACAATGCAAACTACCGACTCAATGTATGATGTATCAAACCTAATGAATGGTTATGTCAGCCACTCATTTAATCAGTTTATAAAGACAGATGGTGACTATATTTATAGAGTTGACCATTCTGAATCAAACAACTTTTCCTTTGGTGACCAATATCTTTCTGTAAATGGTATCACACTTACAAGATACAACAAGAATGATAAGTCAACTTCTGTAACAGTAACTGTACCGGAAAAATTTGATGTGAATGTTAGTAACTATACCGGTGCAACAGTAGGTGGTTTTGAAGTTGGTAGTGGCAATTGTTTAATTGCTTTTACTAGGGATATTTCAAAGGATAATAAGAATAGAAATGTTTATTTAACTGTAACCGATACGCTATTTAATAACACAAAGAAAATAGCTTTAACTAATTATAAGGCAAGTAATAAAGTAACTTGTGGTAACCCTCAGCTGGTAAAAATTAATGATAACTTTTTCTTAGTTATGTGGGAAGAAAAGAACACTACTACAAATAAAGTTACAACTAAGGCAATAACAGTTGATGCAAGTGGTAATATCATTTCATCTAAAAAGACAATGCCTGTTAGATTGTCTGATTGTGAGCCTATTGTATGTAGTGACGGTACAGTTAAGTGGTATGTAACTGATGACAGTACACCTACATTATATAGTGTCAATCCTTATGAAATAGAAAATATCCATGAGCATAACTACACATCCTCACTAACTAAAGAACCTACCTGTACAGAAAACGGTGTAAAAACTTATGTGTGTAAAGGTTGTGGAGATACTTATACCGAAACTATAAAGGCAAAAGGTCATTCGTATGTAACTACAATAACACCTGCTACAATGAAGAGTAACGGTAGAAAAATCAGTAAGTGTTCAATTTGTAATAATGTGCAGTATGACAATGTAATCAATAAAATTTCTTCGGTAAGTATTTCAAAAACTGCTTTCACATATAACGGTAAAACTCAAACTCCGACTGTTACAGTAAAAGACAGTAAGAGTAAAATCTTGAAGAATAAGACTGATTATACAGTGACATATTCAAGTGGCAGAAAGAATGTAGGCAGATATTCTGTAAAGGTTAAGTTTAAAGGTAATTATAGTGGGGAAAAGACTTTCTATTATAATATTGCACCTAAATCAACTTCCGTTAAGTCGGTAAAAGGACTTTCAAAGGGTATGCAAGTTAATTTAAAACTACAGAAAACTCAAACTACAGGTTATCAAATTCAGTATAGTACATCAAGTAAATTCAAAAATGCAAAAATCGTTACTGTAAAGAATAATGTTTCTGCTAAAAAGATAACAAAATTATCAGGTAAGAAAAAATATTTTGTCAGAGTCCGTACCTACAAGACAACAAAATTCTCAGGCAAAAATTATAATCTATATTCTTCTTGGTCATCAGCAAAAACAACTGTAACAAAGTAGTATAAAATAGATTTCTACTATTCATATTAATTTCTTAAAGCTAATCCTCATCATTATATGGTGGGGATTATCGCTTTTTTATTTTAGAGCATAAAAAACACCTATCGGTAAAAACCGATAGGTGTAATTTTATATGATTCTATTTTGATTAAGTAGTGAGAAAAAACAATTAATTTAGTAATTCCAGAACTCTCTTTTGAATAAAGTTTTCAATAGCTTTAAGTCGGTTTTTATCAAGATTATATCTTGAGTGCTTTTTGAATTTAAAGCCAATTAATTTTTTTAACTGTTCTTGTTGAATAGGGGTGATAAGCTCCTTTGCAACATCTACAAAGTTTTCGTATAGTGCAGGAAATCTGGTTTCTGCATACTTATCAAGATTTTCAATATCATCTTCCATAGCATAGCAAAAAAGAGAAAGTCCGTTGTCAAATATAGGAGCAGTGCCTATAATTTTATTTTCTTTATTATCAATAAGAAAACCAAAGTTACCAAGGTGTCTGTCTGTGTTACAGATAATTGCATCAAAGACCAACATACTTACAAGGCTATTGTAATATTTTTCTCCAAGTTTTTTGTAATAAACTAAAATATCTTTCAGATTGTTGCCATTTACAATATAGGCAACAGGAATGTAGGAGGTGTCCTTATCTGTAAATAATTCACAAGTTGAACAGAGATAACCCTTCCATTTAGAAAGATTATATTTTACAAAATCAAGTCCCATAGTTTCTGCTATTTGATAGGCATAGTATTCGGAGTATGGTTCTTTTCCGGAATTAGCAAAACCTTGAGTGCCGGATTTATAAAGCAAAATTTTGCCCTTTACTCTTCTCCAACATTTAGCCAACATACCACCGGTAGTAAACTCAGGAGAAGAACGAAAAGTTGACTTTACATAGCTACCATATCCGGTAAAAGCCATAAGGGATAGTGTTTGACTAAATCTGTTATCATAAAGATTGTTGTTTGCAAATGTACCCTTGAAATTTTCATCAACAATCCAGTAACTGTCATTAAGTGAAAGTCCTTTGCAAATGTCAATGATACCCTTAGTGTCTTTTTCATTTAGTCCAAGTTTAGCAAGAAAATTTTCAACAAATGCTCTGTTAGAGGGAATTGTTCTGTGTCTTAACCAACTTGATAAATTGTCAAGATTTTTGTTAAGTGATAAAGGAAGTAAATTCCTTTTTTCTTCATTTACCCAAAGAATTTCTGTACTTATTCCAAATGAATCTTTATTAATATTAAATTTTATCAGAGGTGTGTCATATTGCTTTAATATATAGCTCATAGTTTCTCCAATAAGTCTTTAGTTTCTATTTACTTTTATTATGCCATAAATCAAAGATAAATTCAATATTTTAAATTTGCTAACAAAAAGATTGTGTCTGTGTTGTAAATAGATATGACCCATTTTAGGGTAAAAATAAAATACGATTTAA
>OIZI01000179.1_pt1 | contig 33707 bp, 37 predicted proteins | sample 1588441 | NCBI WGS metagenome assembly OIZI01 (sample SAMN03283284) | human gut metagenome | biome: human-associated habitat; material: feces | host: Homo sapiens | place: Peru | collected 2012 | reverse complement strand
CATAGTTTACAGTTTATACAAGGACATAGTTTACACTTTTCATATTTAAACATCCCCACAAACACTAATTTATAAAACTAATTTATATTGAAAACAAATATAAAAGCGAAAAAGGGAATGGTACTAACCATTCCCTTAAATTTATGTTTATTGATTGATGAACAAATTAAATATGTCACTCAGTAATATATCACTTGGTAAATGCATCACTAAATAAATTCATTACTAAGTACATTTACTGAATAAATTTAACACTCAACAAATCGTAACAAAAATAGTTATTAAAAATTACTTTTCAAACTGAATTCTTTCTTCGATATATGGTACAAGTTCTTCAACCTTTAGTTCAATTTGTTCCATAGTATCTCTGTCACGAAGAGTAACAATGTTTTCTTCAACTGTCTTTTCGTCAACACTAATCTGCCATGGTGTACCGATAGCATCAGCTCTTCTGTATCTCTTACCGATTGAACCTGATTCATCATAGCTTGTCATAAAGTGCTTTTTGCACATTGCAAGAATTTCCTTAGCCTTTTCACTATGGAACTTCTTCTTAATAGGACAGATGTTTAGTTTAATTGGAGCAAGTGCAGGAGAAATCTTTAGTAGTTCTCTTGTGTCACCATTTTCAAGTTCTTCAATTCTATATGCTTCAAATAGAACTGCAAGAGTAATTCTGTCAAGACCATATGTTGATTCAATAATGTATGGTGTGAACTTTTCACCTGTTGTCTGGTTACAGTATTCCTGCTTCTTACCACTGAATTCAGCATGTCTTGAAAGGTCAAAGTCAGTTCTGTTATGAGTACCATTGATTTCACCCCAACCAAATGGGAATAGATATTCAATATCACAAGCTGCCTTTGCATAATGAGCTAACTTTTCATGGTCGTGGTGACGAAGCTTTTCACTTGGAAGACCTAGCATATTGAAAAATTCAATACCATAGTTCTTGAAGTATTCATAAATATCTTCATCATCACCATGCTTACAGAATGTCTGGAATTCCATCTGTTCAAATTCAATTGTTCTGAATGTGAAGTTACCAGGTGTAATTTCGTTTCTGAAAGCCTTACCAATCTGACCGATTGAGAAAGGTAGCTTTGTTCTTGTTGTTCTTAGTACATTTAGGAAGTTTACATATTCACCCTGTGCATTTTCAGGTCTTAGATAAACTGTGTTAGCAGAGTCATTTGTAACACCTCTCTGTGTTGCGAACATTAGGTTAAACTGACGAATATCAGTAAAGTTAGACTTACCACAATTTGGGCAAGGAACATTGTGTTCCTTAATGTAGTTCATCATTTCTTCCTGAGTCATACCATCGGCATGAGCGTTTTCATCAAAATCATCAATTAGGTTATCTGCTCTGTGACGAGTCTTACATTCTTTACAGTCAACCAGTGGGTCAGAGAAACTCTGAACATGACCACTTGCTTCCCATACTCTAGGGTTCATAAGAATGTCAGCATCTACTTCATATGCGTTATCTCTCTTCTGAATGAAGAAATATCTCCAAGCATCTTTGATAGTATTCTTTAGTCTTGAACCTAGTGGGCCGTAGTCCCATGTGTTTGCAAGACCACCATAAATTTCACTGCCCTGAAAAATAAAGCCGTAATTATTACAGTAATCTACCAAATCTTTCATTTCAATCTTTTTAGCTTTGTTATCCATCTTGTGCCTCCATATTATAGTTAAAGACTTACCCTTTAATACTACTATTTAACTAGAATTATGTCAAGATTTTTAGAAGTATATTAGTTACAAATTTCTTATTTTTCTTTGTAAAACTCTTTTGACATATAAATAATGTGGTGTATAATGTAAGTAGAATAATATATAGAAGGTGGATATTATGTATAAACTAGTTGTTTTTGATTTAGACGGAACTTTAGCAAATACGCTTGAGGACCTTGCAAATGCTACTAACTATGGACTTGAAAAGGCAGGACTAAAGACATATCCTGTTGAAGATTACAAACAAATGGTAGGTAGTGGTATTGTAAACCTAGTAAAGAGAGCAATGTCACCTGAAACTGATGAAAAGATTTTTGACATTGTAAAGGGTGGCTTTGACTATTACTACAATGCTCATTCAATAGACAAAACTTCACCATATGAAGGTACAGAAAAGTTACTTAATGACCTTGAAGAAAAGGGCATTAAGACTGCTGTACTTTCTAACAAACCTGATGAATTTGTGGCAAAGATTTTGGCAAAAATTTTTCCTAATCATAAATTTGCTTTTGCTTGGGGCAAAAAGCCTGAATTTGATATTAAGCCTAGTCCTGATGCACTATATGCAATGCTAAAAGAACTTAATATAAAAAAAGAAGAATGTATTTATGTTGGTGACAGTAATGTTGACTGCTATACTGCACAGAATGCCGGTGTAAAGTGTTGTGGTGTTAGCTGGGGATTTAGAGGCAGAAAAGAGCTTGAAGAAGCCGGTGCTGATGTTGTTATTGACAATGCAGATGAATTTTTGGAGAAGTTTTCACTATGAAAATAAATTATCAGAAAAAGTTGGACAGGCTTATTGCTTATCATCAAAGTAAAGGTGAAGTGCCTACCCTACTTTTACATTCTTGTTGTGCACCTTGCAGTAGTTATTGCATAGAATACCTATCAAACTACTTTAAGATTACTGTACTGTACTTTAACCCTAATATCGGTGAAAAGTCAGAATACTTAAAAAGAAGAGATGAACAGAAGAAGTTAATCTCTAAAATGAAAACTAAGTATGAAGTAAAGTTTATTGATGGTGACTACAACCCTCAGGACTTTTATGATGCAGTACAAGGTTTTGAAAATGAACCTGAAAGAGGCAAAAGATGTGCAATCTGTTTTGCACTAAGACTTAATTACACAGGTAAGGTTGCTGAGCAAATCGGTGCTGATTATTTTGCCACTACATTAACCTTAAGTCCACTAAAGAATGCACACTTGATAAACGAAATAGGCAAAAATATAAAATGTAAATCAAAGTACCTATGTACTGACTTTAAGAAAAAGGAAGGCTACAAGAGAAGTATTGAACTTTCAAAAGAGTTTGAACTTTACAGGCAAAATTATTGTGGTTGCATTTTTTCAAAGAGAAATCGAAAGTAAATTTATAGCACTTACTGAAAATGTAAGTGCTATTTTAATATAATCTAAAATTATAATTCCTTAAAAGAAAAACTACTCTCAAATAATGAGAGTAGTTTTTTCTATATATAAGGAAATTCTATGTAATTTATGCCTGATTATTTTCCTCATCATCTTCTTTTAAATTTTCAAGTGCAACTTTTACTGCTTCAACAACAAATGCAGAAAAGGTACAATCTGTACCGACAAGTGCTTCTTCTACTTCTTCAATTACATCATTAGGAAATCTAATACTTTTGGTTGTTGTTTGGGGCATTTGTGGAATTTTAAACTTTCTCATATTAAATACACTCCTGTATTACATCTTATAATACTATTGTATGCAATTTGCACAAAAAAGTTGTGCTACATTTTGTGTTACATTATGTATTGCAATATGTGTAGTATGGTGATATAATTAAGTCAATGAAGCTTCATATTATTGTAAATACAGATGTATAATCGGAGGTACTTATGAACATAGTAGTAGGATACATACTTACATTTTTAGGTGGTAGTGGATTGTTCTATTCATTTATTACAATAAAAACAGACCACTCACATACATGGACATCACCCTTTACAACATTTGAAACGACTATTATGGTGGTGTGTATATTATCGCTGATAGTATTAATTGCCGGTATAATGATAATCATTCTTTCGGTTGTTAAAAAGAAAAATCAAGATAGGCTTAACAAATTATCAGGAACTGTGGATAATGTGCCAAAAGCAAGTGTTTGCCCTAATTGTGGATTAAATGTATCACCAAATTTAAAGCAATGTCCTAGATGTAATTGTATGTTATCAAATAATAGAGGAGTGATTAATAATGGCAAGAACAATTATTAGAGTACCATTTACTGCAAGTGTAGATAACACATACAATGTTGTTGTTTCTGTTTTGCAGTCAAATGGATTTAAGGAAAATTCTTATAATGGCGAAACTGTATGGAAAAAAGGTGTTGGCTTATTAACTGCTATGCAGTATATAAAAATTGAATTTGAAGAAAATTCGCTGATTGTTTCAGGTTGGGTACAAGCCGGATTAGGTAGTAAAGGTGGTAGTGAAATGGCTCTTAACGGTGTTGTTGCTGCTGTTCCTAAAAAATCAGTTATGAAAGTTATTGAGGAAATAAAAAGGAGTATTCAATGAAAACTAAAATTAAAGTTATATCACTATTTCTTTGTGTGCTGATGTTATCATTATGTGTTGTTTCTTTAACCGGTTGTTCAAGCAATTCAATCACAGGTATGTGGGCTTATGTTGATAGTGACGGTGAAGTAACTACCGACAAAATGTACTTTAATGATGATGGCAGTTGTAATGATATTGATATATCAAGTGGTAGTGGTAAAGCTATTTCTTACAAAGTTTTGGATGACGGAAAATTAGTCATTAATACTGATTGGGATAAAACAAAATCTTATGACCTAACTGATGATAAAGAACAGGCAAAGGATGACCGTGATTACTATTATTGTGATGGCGATACTTTAATATTTAGGTTACATGAGTATAAAAGAGTAAACTAAAATAAAAAATCTCAGAGTAGGTATCTATTCTGAGATTTTTTGTTTGATATTAATTTTTTGTGGTAGTTTGTGGTAGTATAATTAGTGTATATATTAAATACTAAGGAGTAAGTTATGTGTACATCAGCAACATATAAGACAAATGATTTTTATTTTGGCAGAACACTTGATTATGAGTTTTCTTACGGTGAAGTAGTAGCAATAACACCTAGAAATTATCCAATAAATTTTCACTTTATAGGTGAGGTGAAGAACCACTATGCTATGATTGGTATTGCGCATATTGCAAATGATTACTCATTATATTATGATGCAGTTAATGAGAAAGGTCTTGGTATGGCAGGTCTTAATTTTGTTGGTAATGCAAAGTATTAGATGTGGCAGAAGATAAAGAAAATGTAGCACAGTATGAGTTTATTAACTATATTCTCAGTCAATGTGCAAGTGTTAAAGAGGCAAAGAAAAAGCTAAAGAATATTAACATTACTGCAACTCAGTTTAATGAAAACTACCCTTTAGCTCAATTACATTATATTATTGCAGATAAGGATAGTTGTATTGTTGTGGAAACAATAGAAGACGGTATGCATATTTATGATAATAAAGTAGGTGTATTAACAAATAACTCCTATCATACCCAATATTTTTCCTTTAGCCCGGATTTATTCCGGGCTTTTCTAATAGGTTATAAATGCACTTACTACACTAAATAAAAAGGATATAATCCACTTAATAAGTAATAATTAACAACAATTTTACAAATAAGCAAGTATATATGTTTATTTGTCTTGCTAATGAACAATACTTTTGTTATAATGATATTGTATATTTTGATGAAAGGGGATATTTACTTATGGACAAAAACGAGTATTGTCACATTCAAAATATAATATCCCAATATCTATCAAAAGATACAAGGGTTATGGATTTAAGGTGTGGTTATGACTACTTTTCAAAATGGATTAAGGAGAATAACTTAGGAAAAATTGTTCCTCTATCCCCTAAAGATTTGGAGCATATTGACCACGAAAATCCATTTGTAGCTTACAACAACTTTATAAACGACAGTAGGAAAATCCCTACAAAGAATAAAGCTGATGTAATTCTGCTACTGGGTCCACTATACACAATGGAAAGTGGCAAAAAGAGAACTCACATTCTTTCTGAAATTAAAAGGCTTGTTGCTACTGATGGAAAAGTTATTACCCTGAGCAAATGTGGTAACAAAAAAAGTTGCAGTGAAGAATTTTTGCTGGGCAATGCCGGTTTTACTGTTGATGAAGTGGCTGAAATTCCTTTAAAGAATAATACAAGTGCTATAAAGGACTATGAAAAATACTACCTAACTGTTGCAACTCCTAAGCCGGTTATTACTGAGTATGATGTACCACCTGAAGTTTATGTTCGTATTCCGGAAAAAACTGTTATTCAGCACAACATTAAAATCAAAGATGTTTCACAAATTGAAAATGATGTTAATTCTCATAAAGAAAATACTTTTTATAAAAAGCACAATATTTTTTCTTTTAGAGAAATAAAAAGAAGTGTTGAACCTATTTTACAGATTGGCAATATTAAGAAAAGCATTGACAGTACATTGCAACCTAAATGGTATTTTTCTAATTTAGAAAAATACACTTGTGGTGTAAAGATTAAGCTACCTATTCTTTCTAAGGAAATTTCTAAAAATATTAACCAAACTGAAGAATCTAAGCCTAATGACAACACAAAGGAATTAGCACCTAAGGAAGAAAAGAAAGAAACTAAGAAAATTAAAAAGCCAAATATCATTAAGATTTTCCCTAGTATTGACAAAAATCTTGTTGTTAGAAGTGACAAAAACAAGGTGCAACTTCCTATTGTATCAACAAGTATTGATAGGTCTTTACAGGTTAGAATTAAAAAGGTTAATCCTCTCTTTGACAAACCAAAAAGCAAAAAGAAAGGTACTAATAACTTAATAAAATAAAAAACTTTGGTTTTTATTTGCCAAAGTTTTTTCTATATAGAAAGGAATGATTGTTATGAAAATGGTTTCATGGAATGTTAATGGACTAAGAGCCTGTGTTACTAAAGGCTTTGTTGATATTTTTAATAAGCTTGATGCAGATATTTTCTGCTTACAAGAAACAAAATTACAAGAAGGACAGATTGATTTACCACTTGAGGGATACTATCAATACTGGAATTATGCTGAGAAAAAGGGTTACTCAGGAACTGCTATTTTCACAAAAAAAGAACCATTAGCAGTTACTAATGGCATAGGAATTGATGAGCATAACACCGAGGGCAGAGTAATTACCCTTGAATTTCAGGACTTTTTCTTTGTTACTTGTTACACTCCTAACTCACAAAATGAGTTAAAAAGACTTGATTACCGTATGAAATGGGAGGATGATTTTAGGGAATATTTACTGAGTCTTAACAAGAAAAAGCCTGTTATTCTCTGTGGTGACCTTAATGTTGCACACAACGAAATTGACCTAAAGAACCCTAAAACAAACAGAAAGAATGCAGGTTTCTCTGATGAAGAAAGAGAAAAAATGACCATATTACTTAATTCAGGATTTATCGATTCTTTCCGTTACTTATATCCGGATAAAGAGGGAATTTACAGTTGGTGGAGTTATCGCTTTAATGCCAGAAAGAACAATGCCGGATGGCGTATTGACTACTTTATCACATCAGACTCTATCAAAGACAAAATAATTGATAGTAAAATTCACACAGACATTATGGGTAGTGACCATTGTCCTGTTGAACTTGATATTGATTTGTAATTCTAATATAGAAAATACATATAATTACAACATAAAGGGACTACCATTGGTAGTCCCTTTACTTAGGTTAGATTTTATAAAAAGGAAATAGATTATTAACTATTATTAATTATTCGTAAGAAGCAACATCTGCCCAAGATAGAAGTAGTTCTCTCTCTTCAGGGTTACCCTTAACTGACTGAGATGCTGCAACAACAGGCATCCATTCTTGTACCAGCTGAATTGGAATATCAGCTTTCTTGCTAAATAGCTTTAGATACTTCTTAGCTAGTTCTTCATTACCGGCTAAAGTAAAGATTAGGTATGTTCTTGCTGCATCAGCAGATGCATTACCCTGAGTTGCGTGTGACCAGTCAAGTACATATGGAACACCATCAGGTGTGATAATAATGTTACTTGGGTTAAAGTCACCATGGCAAACCTTGTGATGACGCTTCATACCGGAAACTCTAGCTTGAAGTTCAAATCTTGTTGTTGCATCAAGAGTAGTTTCGTCAATCTTTCTGGACATTTTGTCCCATAGCTTAGTTAGTAGAGGAGCTTTCTTGCCAAGAACCTCAAGTTGAATATCAACAAACTGATTTAAATATTCATCTTCCTTGTCAGGGTTTTCCTCCATTAACTGAGCAAGTGTTTTGCCCTCAATAAAGTCAGTTACGATTGCCCACTTACCGTCAATCTTTGTAACTTCGTGAATCTTTGGTATGTTAAGACCGGTTTCTTCTACACGAGCCTGATTAAGAGCTTCATTCAGAATATCTGATTTTTTATAACTTTCATCAAAAACTTTGATACACTTGTCGCCGTCTTTGTAAATAACTTTGTCTTTTCTTTCAGCTAAAACTTTCTCAAATTTCATAAAATTCATCCTTTCAAATTTGATTTTAACACCTAAAGCTCTTTTGCTTTGGTTATATTATACAACTTTATTTTTTGTGCGTATAGTGTAATAATAACAGAAGATTAAAAAATATTTTTGTATAATAACACAACGAAAATTTGAAGTTTGTTTAGGTTTGCACAAAAGATATATATTATAATTATGCAAAGTCAACAAATATTATTCTTTAAAAGAATACAGCTTTTGATAATATTTTAACAATACTTTGTGCATATTGACGAATTTTTAACAATCTTGTGAAAGTATTAACATTCTTTTTACTTTTATTAATATACAAAATCACAATTTATGTATAATTATTCTTTATATATACAAAAAGGTTCAGCACATTCTGCTGAACCTTTGTTTTATATTTAGATTAGCCCCAAACTTCTTCTGCAATTTCTTTAACAAGAGCAATCTTTGCCCACTGTTCTTCTTCAGTAAGTTTGTTACCGATTTCACATGATGCAAAACCACACTGAGGACTTAGGTATAATCTGTCAAGTGGAACATACTTTGATGCTTCCTTAATTCTGTCAATTACTACCTTCTTGTCTTCCAACTTAGGTGACTTAGAAGTGATAAGACCAAGAACAACTTTCTTGTCACCTGAAACATACTTTAATGGTTCAAATGAACCTGAGCGTTCATCATCAAATTCAAGATAATAAGCAGACACATTTTCTCTGCCGAATAGTGGTTCTGCTACAGGGTCATAAGCACCACTGCTAAAGTAAGCTGAGTGGTAGTTACCTCTACAAACATGAGTAGCAATAACCATATCTTCAGGTTTACCTTCAATAGCAAGGTTGTTTACTTTTAGTAGCTTTTCGCTGATTTCCTTAAAGTCAGCACCTTCACCGTAACGAGCAACACTGCCCTCTGCTACTAATACACCCCATGTACAGTCATCAAACTGAACATTTCTACAACCGGCATCATATAGGTCCTTAATAACCTTTCTATAGCCCTTTGCAATATCTTCAATTAGTTCTTCATCTGTTTGATAGAACTTTCTTGTTGTTTCAAGATTTGCCGGAATAATCATCTGCTGGAAGAACTGTGCCGGTGCTGGGATTGTCTGTTTTGCAACAGTATTTTCATCTTCTAAAGCCTTAACAAATTTGTAGTGTTCTACAAATGGGTGGTTGTCTACTGTGATTTTATCACTTAACCATGTATCGTCAATTAGTGCCGGTTCACCATGGAACTGAACACCCTTTTCAGTTTTCTTGTGTTCAACACCATTAAATCCCCACATAAAGTCCAAATGCCAAGTTGCTCTACGGAATTCACCATCTGTGATAACCTTTAGTCCGGCTTTCTTCTGCTTTTCTACTAGGTCGATAATAGCCCTATCTTCTACTGCTTTTAGTTCATCAGCAGTAATTTTGCCTTGTTCAAAATCTGCTCTTGCTTCTTTTAATTTTGCAGGTCTTAGAAAACTGCCTACAACATCATATCTAAAAGGAATATGTAAATTACTCATTTAAATTACCTCGCATTTCATTTTATGTTTCAATTATACAAGGTAAAATAATTGTTGTAAAATACATAAAAATAACGGTTATCTATAGTTTCAAGCTATAGCTAACCGTTATTTCATATCTTTATTCTACATTAATATATTTGCTTAGGGAATTAATATAATACTGAGCCATTTCGCTTTGGATAATATCATTATGGGTTAAGATACCTACACGCATAACACCCTCTTTATCAAGAGGAATACTGACAATATTCTCACCGTTTAATGAACTGTCAATAACACCACTGCAAACTGTATAGCCGTTAAGACCGATTAATAGGTTAAACAGAGTTGCTCTATCAGTTACTCTAATATTCTTTAGTCGTTCTTCTGTGCTGAAAATTTCCTCAGAATAGTAGAAAGAATTATGCTCACCTTGTTCGTATGACAAATATGGATATGGTGCTAAGTCTTTCATTTTTACAGACTTTTTATTTGCTAATGGATTACTTGTGCTGACAAAAATATGAGGATTGGCAGTAAATAATTCTGTAAACTTTAGGTTATTACTTTTAAAGATTTTTCCCAATGCTTTTTCGTTAAAAGCATTAAGATATACAATCCCCAGTTCACTTTTCATCTTGGCAACATCATCAATAACTTCATAAGTTTCTGTTTCTCTCAGAGAAAAATCATACTCATCTTCCCCATACTTTTTGATTAAATCAACAAATGCATTGACTGCAAAGGAATAGTGCTGAGTTGACACACAAAAGCTTTTCTTCTGCTTTACATTGCCTTTAAAAGCACTTTCAAGTAAACTTGCTTGTTCAAGCACTTGACGAGCATATCGCAGGAACTTCTCACCTTCTTGTGAAACAACAGTACCCTTATTTGTTCTATTAAAAATAGAAATATTCATTTCCTTTTCCAGTTCTCTAATAGCATTTGTAAGGCTAGGTTGAGAAACAAAAAGTTCCTTTGAGGCTTTGATGATTGTGCCTTTATCTGCTACTGCTACAACATATTTAAGTTGTTGTAAGGTCATAAAATCTACCTTTCATTAGTTCTTTTGATTTTGGCGAATTGTACCGTCTCTATATGCTTTGATAAGTTCCTTTAGGTCCTTGATATTTTCTCTTAGCCTTTTACCGTTATCAGTATCACCTACAAGAATTCTCTTTTGGCTAACTTCCTTAGCTACTTGATTTGTCTGCATATCTCTGCCACTTCTAATTGTAGCATCTACAGACTTAAAAGGTTCATGGGCAGTTAGCATTAAACCATAGGAATTATAAATTAATGTGTAACCGGCAATACCTGTTACCTTATGATAAGGCTGACTAAAACCACCGTCAATTAAAATTACTTTACCGTTACACTTAACAGGACTTTCTCCTTCAGTATGATGAATAGGAACATGACCGTTGATAATATGGGCATTTTCACCTTTTGCTCCAAATTCGGCAAAAATACTGTCAACCACTTCATCATCATTGATTAGTTTATAATAAACATCTTTCTTTTCTTTATGGGTTGATTCATCTTCAATAAAGTATCTTTCAAATGTGGTCATTTTGTCACGACCATAAAGTGGAGAATCAGGACCATTCCATAAGTACCATAGAATATCCCTACCGGTTCTTCTCTCATCTTCATTTACTGAGAAAAATGCTTTTCTGGCACAACGCTCAATCTCATCATAAAGAGCCTTACCACACAAATCCTCGCCAAATAGATTTATCTTTCTAAAAGTACCGTCCTCATTCATTGGCACACAACCATGGAAAAGAATGTTATTGTTATAAACTCGATAAAGTCCACCTTTATTAAGTAGTAAATTAATATGTTTCTTTAACTTACCACAATTTATAAATGAATTTCTAAGTTTCGCAATAACAGATTGTTCTTCCTTAGTCAGCTCATAAGGATTGTCAAAATTAATAGTAGGGAAATTTTTGTCCAGAATTTCATATTCCTTACCATCTAACAAAACAGTACCCTTTTTAATATCAATCTTATCAAGTAATCTTCTGTTATCCATTTTGTATTCAGGGTGTTTTGCAATTAGCTGTCCCTCAAGTTTAAACTGAATAACAGTAATGGCTTTTTGCATTTTCATTGCAAGTTTTGTTTGGGTAGTCATACCTTGATTGTGTCTAAATCTAATGGCAAACTGCTCACAAGGGTCATGGGCATATTGCTCCATAGCAAAAAGTACAAGAGGCATCATACTGATACCGTAACCATTTTCAAGTACAGATAGGTTATCATACAAAATACTTGTACGAACAATATTTGCAATACAAGCAGTTTGTCCTGCTGATGCACCCATCCACAATACATCGTGATTACCCCACTGAATATCAAGACTATGGTAGTTAAGCAAACTATCCATTACAAAATGTGAGCCATAGCCTCTATCATAAATATCACCGATAATATGTAAATGGTCAATTACAAGTTGCTGAATTAGGTTAGACATTTCAATGATAAATTCATCAGCACAACCGATTTCAATAATTGTATTGATGATTTCGTCATAGTAGGCCTTTTTGTTTAGGACTTCCTTTTTCTCAGTAATAAGTTCCTCAATAACATATCTAAAGTTATCAGGCATAGCCTTTCTAACCTTTGAACGAGTATATTTTGAAGAAACTATCTGACACACAGAAACCAATCTGTATAAGGTTGTACGATACCAACTGTCATCAGCTTTTCCTTGTGACTTAACATAATCTAACTTTTCGGATGGGTAATATATTAAAGATGCTAAATCTTCCTTTTGGTCTTCAAATAGAGTATCTCCAAATACATCATCAATCTTCTTCATAACTGCACCTGAACCGTTGCGAAGTACATGAGAAAAAGCTCTGTATTCACCGTGAATATCAGACAAAAAATGCTCTGTACCTTTAGGCAAGTTAAGTATAGACTGCAAGTTAATAATTTCTGTTGCTGCACTATCTATTGTGGGATATTGCTTTGACAAACATTGTAGAAATCTTATCTTTTCCATATTGACCATCCTTTCTGTATACTTTCATTATATTATTACTTTATTAAATTTTCAATATTAATTATGTAAAATGTGATAGATTTTTGTGTGAAAACAACACTGTATCTTAAAATTTCTTTTTGAAATAATCATATAAAAGAAAATCCCCTAGAAATCTAGGGGATAATTATATAGGTTAATTACTTATTAGTACTGATTGTTATATTGTAAATAACATATTTTAATCAGATATAGTTTCAATTAAGATTAAACTTTTAATAAGCATTAACCCTAAAATAAGATGATAATTATGAGTTACACAGTAGGGGCGAACATTGTTCGCCCGTTAAAAAGTGTGATACCTATGGGATTTTTATCCTATTCGCAAACAATAAATTCCAAATATATACATAGGGCATAATACCTTTATTGAGGCTAGTTTGTAACGGGACATCAGTGATGTCCCCTACAACTGTAAGCCACACCTTTGTAATAGATTTTACCATGATAATTTTGTACATCTACATATTTCCTCTGAATACAAAAGAAAATCCCCTAGAAATCTAGGGGATAAATTATCAGCTTATTAAGTTAAAATATACTAATTAAATCAATTTTTCTTCTTAACTGCTTTCACGATTAAGTTTACCACTACACATAGGATTAGTGTAATAAGCATATCCGGCAAAGTATTACCAACAATAATATCAACCTGCATTAGTAGTCTATAAACTACAAAACCAACTACCCATACAAGTAGGTTAACGATAGAAACCTGTTTATTACTTCTATCTTCCTTTAGGATAAAGAAATCAGCAATTTGAATTGCAATCATAGGTGCAAATACTGAACCGATTAAATATAGGAAATCTGTAATATCGTCCATAGGGAAAATAATTGCACCGATTGTACCTATAACGGTAACTGCAACTGCCATATACTTACCCTTTAGCTTTGAGAAAATTGACTCAGCTGAAATACCGGCAGAATAAGCGTCTAGGAAAGTTGTTGTAACTGTTGAGAAGATAATGATTAGTAGACCTGCAATACCAAGACCTGCTTTAATCATAATCTGTGCAATATCACTTTCACCTGTGAAGATAGCTGCACTCATACCGATTACATACATCCAACAACTGATGATACCGTATGTAATAGCACTTACTGCTGTAGCCTTAACAGGCTTTTCAGCTTCTCTTGTATAGTCAGAGATTAGTGGTAACCAAGATAGTGGCATTGCAACAGAAAGTTCAACTGCTGCACCAAATGTCATTTCGTCACTGATTGTTGAAGTAAATGTACCATCATTAAAAATAACAAAGCAAAGAATAATTGTTAGGATAAACAGTGCTGACATAGCAACTGTATTTACCTTACCTAAATTCTTGATACCAATTAAAATCCATAGCACAATTAATGCACCGATAACTAAGCACCATACCCATCTGCCTGTATTGAAAATACTTGTAGCAGAAATTGCTCCGTCATAAATCATAATAGCTGTCCAACCAACAAGTTGAAGAACATTTAGTACTGAGAAAAGTAAACCACCCTTTGAGCCAAAGCTCTGCTTAACTGTTTCCATTGAGCTTTTTCTTACTTTACCACCGATTAAACCTGCAAAGAACAACATTAAACATCCAATGATATGTCCGATAATGATTGCCCAAATGCCTTTTTGAAAACCCAGTGGTGCAAAATATGTTCCTGTTAGAATTTCTGCTAATGAAACACCTGCACCAAACCAGATTAACCCATTTTCAAATAAACTTGTACCCTTTTTATTCATCTTTATTCTCCTTCTCTAAAACATAATCACTTGAAATATCAAATCCATGGTTCATAGGTCCACTACCCTTTCCAAGGTCAAGCATTGCACCTAATGCACCTGAAATATATTCCTTTGAACGAGAAACCGATGTGTCAAGGTCGTAACCCTTAGCTAAGTTTGAGGCAATAGCACTTGATAGTGTGCAACCTGTACCGTGAGTATTAGGGTTATCAATTCTTTTACCGTAGAACCACTTGTAACTGCCATTTCTGTATAGCAAGTCATTTGCATCATTTACTTTGTGTCCACCCTTTAATAGGACAGCACAGTTGTACTTTTCGCTAATAATTTTAGAAGCCTCAATCATCTCATCTTCATTAGTGATTTTCATATCAGAGATAACCTCTGCCTCAGGGATATTTGGAGTAAGTACAGTAGCTAAAGAAAACAAATTGTTCTTTAGAGTTTCAATAGCATCATCACTAATTAGCTTTGAACCACTTGTTGCCACCATTACCGGGTCAACAACAATGTTCTTAGCTTTGTAGAAAGTTAGCTTTTCTGCAATTTTCTTAATAAGTGCTGATGAAGATACCATACCTATCTTTACTGCATCCGGATAAATGTCTGTAAAGACTGCGTCAAGCTCTTTACCCAAAAATTCATCATCTACATCCATAATACCTGTTACGCCTAAAGTATTCTGTGCAGTTAAAGCAGTGATTGCACAAGTGGCAAAAACTCCATTTGTAATCATTGTTTTAATATCTGCTTGGATACCGGCGCCTCCACCGGAGTCACTACCGGCGATTGTTAATGCTGTTCTCATAATAATCTCCTTTTTCGCATTAATTATTTATAGTGACAGAAGGTGGTGCCCCCAATCTGCCACTTTACTAAAGTCTTGTATGTAATATTTTACAAGGCTTTGTATACTATTTTTATTTTTCATTTCAGCAGGGTCATATACTCCTACCACTTTGAAGTTTGCTTTTTCTGCCGTTTTGATGGCAAATAATGCATCTTCAAATACCAAAGTTTCTTCCGGTTTTGTACCTAAAATTTCTGCACATTTTAGATAAATGTCGGGATAAGACTTACTCTTGCCTACTTTTTCGCAAGTTAGAATATCTATGAAGAAATTACGAATCTTTAGCCTTTTAAAGGCTTTATCAATCTGGTTATAGTCACTTGAAGTGGCAACAATCATTTTGATATTATTCTTTCTAAGAAATTTAAGTAAATTAACTACTCCATTCTTAGTTTGTACTTTATGAAGATAAAAGTCATTTATTATAGAAAGCACACCTTCAATTATTTCTTCTACAGAATTATCAAGGTAGTAATTGTCTATCATATACTTTGCTCCCTCAGTTAAACTCATAGAGTAAAGTATCTCCCCTAAACCTTCCTTTGGAATCTTGTTCTTTTTTCTAAGATAGATTGCACCTACATCATTCCATATACCCATAGAATTCAGTATAGTGCCATCTACATCAAATATTGCTCCCTTAATCATTGTTTACTGTTTTTAAAGTTTCTGCTTTTAATTCTTTTGTAGCATTTTCAATATCTTTTTGAGCGAAAATTGCACTGATAACTGCAATACCAACTATACCTCTACCGGCAAGTTCTTTTACATTATCGTGAGTAATACCACCAATTGCAATTACAGGAATTGAAACTGCTTTACAAATTCTTTCAAGTTCATCGTGAGAAACTTCCTCAGCGTCATCCTTTGAACCTGTTTTAAAAACTGCACCAACACCTAGGTAGTCAGCACCATGCTTTTCAGCAAGTAGTGCTTGTTCTACTGTTTGAGCTGATACACCGATGATTTTGTCATCACCCAGAATTTCTCTTACATTCTGTGCTTCCATATCACTTTGACCAACATGGACACCATCAGCATTAATTTCCTTTGCAATTTCTACATTGTCATTAATTACAAATGGTACATTGTATTCCTTACAAAGTTTCTGAATTTCCTTTGCTTCTTCTAGGAAAGAACCTTCATCAAGATTCTTTTCTCTTAGCTGAATAAATGTTGCTCCACCTTTAAGAGCCTTTTCTACTTGGCTATAAAGAGTTTCACCATTTAACCAATGTCTATCGGTTACTGCATATAGAAGTAAATCTTTCTTATCGCAATTCATACTTTGCTCCCTTATTTAATGTTTCACCATCCATATTATAGATAGCATCAATAATTCTGTTACGGTATGTTGAGTTACCGTCACCCTCAACCATTCTTGTTTTTGCAATTTCACCTGCAAGACCCATTGTACAAACTGCTGATGCTACTGCTTCAAGTACATTGTTAGGATTAGCTACAATAAATGCAGTTGTCATACCTGAAAGCTGACAGCCTGTACCTGTGATTTTGCTCATATCAGCCTCACCGTTACGGATTACATAGCACTTTTCACCGTCACTTACAAGGTCAATAGCACCTGTAATTGCTACTACTGAGTTGATGCTCTTTGCAAAATTCTTTACAAACTTTACTGATGAATCAAGGTTATCTTCTGTAACAGTATCTGCCACATCAGCATCAACACCCTTAGTTGTGCCACTACCTAAAGCTAAAGTTTTGATTTCTGAAATGTTACCACGAACAACATCAAACTTAATTTCTTTCATTAGCTTAACTGCAGTATTTGTACGAAGTGCAGATGCACCGGCACCTACAGGGTCAAGTAGAACCTTGTGGTTAAGTTCATTTGCCTTTTTACCGGCAATAAACATACCCTCAATTGAACGCTTATTAAGTGTGCCGATATTAATATTTAGACCACCACAGATTGATGTAATATCTGCTACATCATCAGGTTCATCAGACATAATTGGACTGCCACCACAAGCAAGAAGTACATTTGCAACATCATTTACTGTTACATAGTTAGTAATGTTGTGTACAAGTGGAACACTTTTTCTAACATTATCAAGGCAATTACCTAACATAATTGTTACCTCCAAACATATAAATTAAAATATTTTACATACAAAAACGGGCATACCAAAGGCATACCCGTCAAATAAGTCAATTATTTCCCTACGATGGCATTATCCAAATCAGGTACTAGGTCGAAGTTGTCAACTTCCTCTCAGATTGCTAATTTGCAAACTCCCTATCTATTAATATACTACTAAATGTAGAATTTTGTCAACTGTAAAATAAAGAAACATACCCCAATACTAATTAAGGTATGTTTCTATAAATCACTTAAAATTTTACTTTACTTTAACTTTTAGTCTTAGCACATTTACACCGTTAACTCTAATCTTTAGAGTAGTTGTGCCTTTCTTTAGTGCTTTAACTTTTATAGAAGTTGTGTTAGCCTTTGAAACAATCTTTGCAACCTTAGTGTTAAAGTCAACTAATATATATAATTTGCAGTAATTTAACAAATAATTTTAATTTTACTACCTTTATTAGGGGTTTTGGTAACAACAATCTGTTTATCAATTCTATCCTTTAGTTCTGTTACATGGGAAATAATACCTACAAGTCGGTTACTGCCGGAAAGTTTAATAAGTACATTCATTGCTTGTCTTAATGATTCATCATCAAGTGAACCAAAGCCTTCATCAACAAACATTGTGTCTATCTTGATACCACCGGCTGAGGACTGAATTTCATCAGAAAGACCCAAAGCTAATGAAAGTGCTGCCTTAAAGGACTCACCACCGGAAAGTGAGCTAATTGCTCTTTCACTGCCACAATGATGGTCATATACATTAAGGTCAAGTCCGAATTTTGTTCTGCCATCACTTGACTCTGTTTGGCGAACCAACTCATACTGACCACTTGTCATTTCCATTAATCGTTTATTTGCTTTAGCAAGAATACGGTCAAAGTAATTTAACTGTACAAATGTTTCAAGCTCCATTTTGTTAACACCGATACCACCATTGGCTGTACTTGCAAGTGGTGAAATCAGCTTAAATTCTTTTTCAGCCTTGATAAGATTTTCATTTTCTCTCTTTACATTAGCCAAAACATTTGTGTTAGCAGAATATCTATAATTAATGGCTTTAGTTTCATTAGATAAATCACTGATAGCCTTTTCAGTTTCATCTCTCTTGATTTTAACCTTATCTATATCCTGTACCTTATCTATCTTTTCAAGTTGACCTTTTAATGCTTTGATTGATGCATCGGTTGCTGAAATCAATTTTTCATACTGATTATATTTTTCTAATACAGAATTATAATCAGCCTTTTCAGCATTTATAACTTCATTAATACTGTTAATCTTCTTAACTGCTTCACTTTCACTACCAAACTGTAATTCTTTCTTTAGAGAATTATACTGCTCTTCATAAGAAGTAATAGCAGTTTCACAAGACACTACTGCCATCTTTACTACAGTAATTCGCTTATTCAGTTCATTGATTTCATTATTCTTTTCAGGAATAATTCTTTCAAGTTCCTGCTTTCTGTTACTCTTTATTTGTAATGCTTTTAAGGTTTTGTCTAGCTTAACATAATTATCTGCTAAATCAGAAACCTCTTTCTTAATAATTTCAAGGGCATCAAGCAACTTGTAATCACCTAATATTTCATGAACCTTTGTTTCAAGGGCATTTGCCTTTTCCTTTAATTCACCATGTTTGCTAAAAACATTTTGTCTTTCAGCATCAACAACTTTTTGATACATTTCGTAATTGTTCTTTGCTGACTCAACCATTTCTTTAGTTGGTGCATTAGGTAACTTAACTGCTTTATGAGGATGGACTGTTGAACCACATACAGGACAAGGCTTATTTTCTTCCAAACTATCAGCCAAAACACCAGCTTGGTCATTAAGATAGGCTATACTTAAATTGTCGTATTCATCCTTGTAACCATTGGCAACCTTCAACTTATTTTCAAAATTAGTTTTGACAGTAATGTATTTTTCTTGAAGTTTTTGTAGGTTTTTAATTTCCCCTTCTATACCTCCAAGTACATTACCTTTTTCCTTAATGCTTTCCTTTTGATTAGAAATTTTCTCTATCTCAACTTGAACATTACCCATTGTTTCAAGTTCCTTAGAATTCTTTTCAACCTCTAGGGAAAGGCTTTTAGCTTTATCTGATAATTCTTTTACAGAATTTTCATTCCTCTTTTTCTCAATGCTTTTATTCTGTAACTGACTGCTTAGAGAGTCAAGTTCCTTATACTTAGGCAAGGTATTTTGGATTTTGCCAATCTCTTGTCCAAGTTCAGTCCATCGCTTTTCTTTGTTCTTTTCTAGTAGTTCAGCCTTTGAACTTTTCAAACTAGTATTTAGATTAGCTAAGTTTTCGGAATTAGTTTTAATCTTACTTGATAATTCTACATAAGAATTATAATTTTCTATACTTTTATCCAGAGAAGTCTTTTGGCTTTCTAATTTCTCTTTCTTTTCTTCTAATGCTTTTAATTCTTTTTCATCATTAGAAATAAGGTTAGTTAGAAAGTTCTCAATCTCTTCTATATTTGGAACTACACTTTTTGCCTTTTCAATTAAGGCAATATTTTCCTCTGTTTCTTCACAAATTGTACCGTCAATATACTGCTGTACACTTAACCTCTCTTGTTTCAATTTACTGTCCACAATACTCTTTTGGGCAGATAAGGCTCTTTGTAAGGTTTCATATTTTTCTGTTTTGAAAATATGTCTAAAAATCTTCTGCTTTTCAGTTGTACCGGAAGTAAGTAACTTTTTGAATTCACCTTGAGCCAACATAACAATCTGTGAAAACTGATTTTTATCTAAACCGATAATTTCTTTTATCTTGGTATCAACTGCATTTTTGGAAGAAACCACACTACCATCGGGATAAACAAGCTCAGCATTAGTAGGTTCTTTTACAAAGCCATCTCCCCTTTTCTTAGGTCGCAAATACTCAGGGTTTCTCTTAATTTGATAAACCTTACCACCATATTCAAATTTCAGTTGAACCTCTGTTTTGGTTTCAGGGTCGGCATACTTTGACCTTAGGGTTTTATTTTCACGACCATCTGTACTGGCATCTCCATAAAGGGCAAAATGAATAGCATCAAAGATTGTGGTTTTACCTGCACCTGTGTCACCTGTAATTAGGTAAAGTCCACTTTTGCCTAAGCTTTCCATATCAATAGTAACTGTATCTGCATAGGACTCAAAGGCTGATATTGTAATACTTAATGGTCGCATTAGTTTTCCTCCCAAATCTTATCAATTAAGTTTCTCATAATTTCTTCTTGTTCTTCACTCATATCTTGATTATTCTGTTGTTTAAAAAGATCGGCAAAAAGTTCAAAGGGACTTTTACTTTCAATATTTTCTATAGCATCAACAGTACCACTACCTCTTGTTCGTAGGTTATCATAATCAAGTTTCATAATATTGGGATAAATAGACCTTAGCTTACCGATTGCATCAGGAATATCCTCCTCATCAGTTAAAGTGATATGTAGGTAGTCCTCTGTGTTTGTACTTTCATAACTACTCTTTAGAGTTAGTTCATAATAAGTACCACGAATTTCTCTCATATCTCTAAATGGTGTTAGTGGGATTTTGGAATACTCTATATTTCCCTTATCATTAAAATCCAGGATAGTAACTGACTTAATATTCTTAGCCTCTGAGAAAGAATACTTTAGTGGTGTGCCACAATATCTAATGTTATCTTTACCTACAGTTTGTTCTCTGTGGATATGACCAAGTGCCACATAGTCAAAGCCATCAAATACTTCACCACTAACATTGTCAGTACCACCTACTATAATATCCTCAGACTCAGAAAGTTCAGCACCTGTAACAAACTGATGAGTAACAAGAATATTTCTCTCACTAAAATCTACATTCATATTGTCAATTGCAACTTTTACTGCATCGGTATAATTTTCAATATTTTCATCAGGGAAATATCTTCTAATATCAGCCGGTCTAACAAATGGCAATAGATAAAAGTTAACTTCTCCATAATCATCATTTAATGTAATAGGCTTAACATTGCCATCATAAACAGGTGAAAGAAAAATTTTATTTTCCGTCATCATTCTGCCACCATATGATATGCGTTCAGGACTGTCGTGGTTGCCACTAATAACAAATACATTTACATTTCTACTGGACAACTGATATAAGAATTCATCAAAAAGTTCTAATGCCTCATTAGGTGGTAGTGACCTATCATATACATCTCCTGCAATAATGACAGTTTCTACCTTTTCATTATCTATTATCCGTAAAATTTCTTTTAGAATATATATTTGGTCTTGTAGCATTGAATATTCATTTACTTTCTTACCAATATGTAAGTCACTTAGGTGCATTATTTTCATAGAACTTCTCCTTTAAATAATTTTCACTTTATAATCATTGTATCATTTATTTACCGAAAAGTGTTGTGATTTGCAAGACTTTTTATAAATTATATTAAAATTATTGATGTTCATACGGTATATTATCTCTGTATCTTATTTCTTTTAATGCTTTCATCATTTCTTTTTCATCTAGATTTTGATTAACTAAATCTAATATTTCATTTATTCTTTTTTTCAGAAGATAACAAACCATCTGCTAGTTCACACATTAATTTTTCTGTATATCGTTCCATACAAACTATAATAACATGACAAAAATTTTTATCCGAACCAACCATAGCAATTCACTCTTTCCAATCTATATAAATTCATATTAATATAATACCACATTCACTGTCCCAAATATGGTACTTATCTTCCATATTGATAATTTAAATAAGAATAAATAAAATTATATACTTTTTGCACAAAAATATTGATTTTATATATTGTTTTATAGTATAATAATTTTATAATTAGTTTGGAGGAGATGGAATGAAAAAGCACACAATAGCTAATAATTTTCTGTACTACTTATTTTGTGGATTTAGTGGTGCAGTAGTTTCTCTTATAGTATGGTTATTTTTAAAGCTGATGAACTACGGTATTCATTTACTGTGGAATGTTGTACCTAGCAATATTGACTTTAAGTTTTACACACTTATTGTTTGTACAGTAGGTGGTATAGTTCTTGGAATATGGCAAAAATACACTAACGCTATACCTGATGAACTTGATGAAGTTATGAAGAAAGTTAAGAAAGACAAATTCTATCCTTACAACAGAGTTCTTTTCCTATGTGTTTCTGCTTTATTGCCTTTAGTATTTGGTGGCAGTATCGGTCCTGAAGCCGGTCTTACCGGTGTTATTGTAGGTCTTTGTTACTGGGCAGGTAGTCATATGAAAGATGCAAAAAGCAAAATTCCCGAACTTATGGAAGTTGGAATCAGTGCTACCCTTAGTGCAGTTTTTTATGCACCTTTATTTGGTCTTGCATCTGTCAGTGAAGAAAGACTTGACAGCAAAGACAAGCCTGACCTTGTACGGTCAACAAAAATCATTTCAAATATTGTTGCAGTACTTTTTGCCGGTGGTACTTTGCTAGTGCTAAACTCCATATTCGGTGGTGGTATGGGATTGCCTAAACTTGGTGGTGAAAGTATCTCTACTGCTGAATATTTACTTGCAATACCTCTCTCTATTGTTGGGATAATTTGTGGCTTTATATTTGTAATGGCTGAAAAGTTCAGTGAAAAAATTTTCAAAGTAATTCAAGGTAAGTGTGGCATTATAGTCAGCACAACTCTCGGTGGTATTATCCTAGGTGTTGTTGGCACATATTTTCCTTTGTCAATGTTTTCAGGTGAAGAAAGTATCAATGTACTTAAAGATGGCTATATAAAATTTGCACCTTGGGTACTTATTGGTAGTGGACTGTTAAAATTATTTTTAACTAACATTTGCATAAAGTCAGGTTGGAAAGGTGGTCACTTCTTCCCTGTAATTTTCTGTGGTGTTAGTATTGGCTTTGGTATCGGTATGCTAACAGGTCTTGATGTTGCATTTTGTTCAGCTGTTGTTACTGCCGGTTTGCTCGGTGTAACAATGAAAAAGCCTTTGGCAGTTACAATGCTACTGTTACTTTGTTTTGATGTTAATGTTATCCCTTGGGTATTACTTTCTGCTTTTATCGGTAGTGTAGTTCCTACAAAAATTTTCAAACTTAATAAAAACAAGAATTTATAAAGGTGGTTTTATGAAGAAAACTAGGTTACTGAAAATCGTTCTGAAAAGGACAGGTGCATTCAAACTACTATGTTCTTATATTGTAGTTTTTGTTGCAGTAAGCATTGGCATAATGATTGTTGAGCCTAACATAAACAGACTTATTGACAGTCTATGGTATTCATTTAGTGTAGCAACAACTATTGGCTTTGGCGACATAACTGCAGTTACTTTAATAGGTAGAATTCTCTCAATTTTCCTTTCAATATGTTCCATACTGATTATTGCAGTAGTACCGGGTATTATCACAAGTTACTACATAGAAAGCACAAAATTAAGGGAAAAAGAAAGTAGTGCAAAGTTTCTTGATGACCTAGAAAGACTACCTGAATTGTCAAAAGAAGAACTTACTGCTCTATCTGAAAGAGTTAAAAATTTTAACAAGAAAAAGAAATAATATTCATATTAAGGAGAAAAGATATGAAAATTGTAATAGTAAACGGCAGTCCAAGAAAAGGCAACACCTACTCAGCTATTAACGCATTTGTTGAAGGTGCAAAGGATAACAACGACATTGAAGTTATCGACTCATACAAGCTAAAGATTAGCCCTTGTGTAGCTTGTGGTACTTGTGAATGTTACAAGGGTTGTGTAGCAAAAGATGACAGTAACCCTACTGTTGATAAATTAGTAAATGCTGATATGATAATATTTGCCACACCTGTATATTGGTGGGGAATTACTGCACAGATAAAGTTAGTAATTGACAAATGCTACTGCAAAGGTGCTTTGCTAAAGAATAAGAAAGTTGGAGTTATTGCAATCGGTGGTTCACCTACAACTAATGTTCAGTATGAACTGATTGAAAAGCAGTTTCAATGTATCGGTGATTACTTAGATTGGGATATTAAATTTCACAAATCTTTCTTTGCAAATAAAAAAGATGACCTACTAAAGAATGAAAGTGCTATGAAAGAACTTAAAGCACTTGGTAAGGAAATTTAATTTTTTGAGTAATGGGACTTGAACCCGTACATCACAAAAGCTAGGCTAATTTTCAGAATTAACCTAGCTTTATTTTATTATTTAGTTAAATATTCTAGCAATGCTTTACAACCGTTATAAATATCATTGTAGCATTTTTCAAAATCTCCGGTGTACCATGGGTCAGACACATCTCTGTCACTACCTGCATAACTCATTAGCTTGTGAATTTTATTATCCGGATCACCCTTTAAAATTCTACTCATATTTCGTACATTGTTACTATCCATAGGAATCAGCAAATCATATTTTTCATAGTCAGATTTTTTAATCTGTACTGCTCTCTTTCCATTACAATCAATGTTGTGTAAATTTAGAATTTCCTTTGCCGGTGGATATACCGGATTGCCAACACCATTCCATATTTCTTCTGTGCTGGTCGCTGACGAAGTAACAACAAAGTCACCTTCAAGACCTTTCTTCTTTATCATATCTTTAAATATAAACTCTGCCATTGGTGACCTGCAAATATTACCATGGCACACAAACATAATCTTTGTCATTGTATTTTCCTTTCATATTTGGTTTAATTATTCCTAAAATTTATTTTAATTGTACCACAAAAAGAAAATTCTTGCTACAAAAAGCCTACTCAACAAAATGACTCTATATCAATAAATTATGAGTAATGCAATAAAATAAGTATAGGTAAAAATTATCCAAATTTCATAAATCAATTATTACAATTTAATTATGTAATACTTCAAATTGTTATTACCTATCCAAGTAACTTTATAACAATTATTGATTAGTATTTCTTCATTCTTCTTACCGGTAGGTTTTTTTATTGTTCCTTGAATTAATTTCTGTCCTCTGAAAAATGAATATATACCATCTTGCTTATTGCCGGAATAAAATTTGTTGTCACTAACTAACGTTAAACAATAAGTGCCTTTGAAACCTCTTTCCCTGAGTTCTTCCATAAATTTTATATCTTTTACACAAGAAAACATTTGCTCCGGGTATTGACCGTTTTGAGGATATTTTAATTCTATGGCATACTTCTCACTTTCATTATATATAACAATATCCATCTCATGCTTTATTGTTTTAGTAATATTAAAAAATTTAGTGTTTCTTTCAAATTGTATTTTATAATTAGTTAGTTTATTACGAAGAAAAATCCCCAATTCGTGTTGTAAACTAAATTCATTATAAACTTCAATTTTTTCTTCTAATATAAGTTTCATAAAACTATTCATAAGTGTTACTAAATTCATTTCTACACACCCCACACGATATTTTTATAGTTTAATTATTCCTAAAATTTATTTTATTGTACCACAAAAAGAAAATTCTTGCTACAAAAAGCCTACTCAACAAAAGTTAAGTAGGCTTACATTTAGGTATTAAGTTAAATTACTTCTGCACATATTCTTTGATTTGGTTATATGATAGGTTATTATCTCCACCATAAATTTGAGTAAACGGAACCAGATACTTAACCTTATTTGAGTTATCCATTTTTATTTCAAATATAGGGCTAAATACCATACTGTCTGCACTACTTGCATTACTATTAATTTTAATGTAATAATCAAGCTGTTTACCCGGTGTGAACTTTACATTCTTTTTGTAAGTATATTTAAATTGGTCATTATCACCGGAAACTAAGCCCTTTACTGTAAAAGTTTTTTTGTTAGCTTCAAGAAAAGAATAACAAGCTTCATTATTGGTAATCTCAGCACTGATACCTTGCTTAATATCTACAGACTGACCATTTACATAATTAAATGATACTTTACCAATAGGATACTTAACAGTTTTTCCACCATTTTTATACACTAAATTTGTAATAGTATATTTACCCTCAGTGGAAAATCCAACTTTAAATGACACTACATACTTTGTTAAATCATTATCTTTTTCCGGATGGTCAGCAACAATAACATCTTTAACAAGTACATTATCATTATCAAAACTTAGTTTGCTAATATCATCTAAAAACTTTGTGTTACTGTTAAAAGCATATACTTCTGTTCTAAATGTAGATTGGTCATTGGTTGTATTTTCACTTTTAAGTACACCAATAGAACCATACAGTTTACGGAAATAAACACCTTTAACCTTGTCGGATGTTGATGTCTTTTGGGTGTTGTTATCTTTGGTTGGTTGATTATTGTAAACCAACACACATATACAAATTGCCAATGCAACTACCAGTACAGATAATACACCAATGATAATCTTACTCTTTTTCATAAATTTTTCCTCCTTTAGTTTAAGTTGTTTTAACTTTGATTACATTATAAAGTGGAAAGTTTATTTATACAAGAAACTACAGGTTTCATTAGATTTGCAACCTATAGTTGCGTGAATATTCGCGTCATATTTTGTGTATTACTCTTTCACTTTTAAATAAAACAATGTTATACTTAAGGTGTAGAATTAGAAGATAATTAATATATAAACAACAATATTAGAAAGGAGAAATAAATGAAACTATTTGTTGATGACAAGAGGGATGCCCCATCAAAAGGCTATGAATCTGTAGGTACATATAGCCAAGCAATTATGTTACTAGGCATTATGCCATTCGATTTTATTGACCTTGACTACAGTTTAGAGGAAGAAAAAACCGGTCTGGACATATTAAAATGGATGTACAAAAACAATGTTACTGTACCACACATTAACATTCATTCCAGCAACATTGAAGGTCGCAAGGAAATGCTGATTTATGCTGAAAATCATTTTCCCGACACCACTGTTACATACTTTATCGCAAAGTAAATACTATCTTTTAAAAAAACAAAACCCGATAGTAACTGTACTATCGGGCTTTTTCACATTCATATCATTATAAAATATTATAAATCATTTTTATTAATCAATTGCATCAAATTTTGATTATTAATATCAGCTTTATTTGTTTTCTTAGTTTGTTTATTATTCTTATCTAGAATAAAGGCACTACCCCACTGTGTATCCTCTTTACTTAATCCAAAGAAAACATAATATTTTTCTTTTGTAGAATTATCAACAAATTTGCAATAGCACATATTATCAGTAGTAACCCTAAAATCAGTAACTCCATAGTATTCGTTAAACTGCTTTACGGTAAACCGTCTTGACATATCATCATAACCACTTTGTGTACACAATACATCATAAATTTTCTTTGCTAAATTATGAGAGACAGAAACGCTGTCTATACTTTCATTTTTATCTTTTATAAAATTAATTTGGTTTCTCCCAACCTCTGTTGCAACTGTTAATTTTTGTGATGTAGTCTCTTTAACTGTTTGATTAGTATTTTTACTTTCTGAACAACCAACTAAAAGTAAAATAGAAATAATTGATAATAGGGAAATAAGTTTTTTCATAACTACCTCCAAAAGTGTTTCTATTAATAATACTTTTCAAAACACAAAAGTGTTGCAAAATTTATATTTTTATAAAAAATCGACCTACTAGTTTTTATCTACTAGTAGGTTTTGTTAGGTGGAATTGTTAATTACTTGGTAATGCTACTACAAATGGATTTAGTAATTTATAGATTTCACTTGCTTTTTTACTATCTCTTAAAAGTTTAGATAATTTATTATTAACATCCACTTTAGTTTTGGAGCTTATCATTATTTGGATAATTTCCTCTTTCCTATCATCCACTGAAAGGCTTTTCAGATTTTCATTACAAAAATCGGTAATCAAAGTTTTTCTATCTGACAAGGTAGACTTTTCCACAATTTCAGTTAGAATTGTGGATGGATGGAAATATTCATTTATAGTTACTGCTCTACTAATCTTTACACCGGTTACAGAATTAAACATTTCAATTGCTTTGTCATAGTCATTATCCTTAGACACAATGCAAATTTCAATTGGCTTTATCTTTGCAATTTCTTCTTCAATATCAAAAAGAATTTTGCAATCAATAGCATTTTTCACAGGCATTTGAATTAGCTTAAAAATCATTTTGCAATTAGAAAGGCTAATATTCATATGAGCATCTAAGGTCATTGTTGCATGGTCATTTCCATAATAAACAAAAACCTTGTCGCTACTTTTCAATTCAGTTATTCCCTCAAGTCCACTACTACCAACATTTTCATAGTCAATATAAAAAACTTTATTAGTAGAGGTTTGTGCTGAACATTCATAAATTTTCTCAATCATAATTATCACCTAAAATTTATTTACTACAATTATCTTATCATTTGCGACGGTAAAATAAAGGCTTTTTAGGGAAATTGCTGCTTAAAACAAGAGGTAAGTACCAATAATGGGACTTACCTCTATTATATATTTAATTTTTAGTAATAATAATCATAACTAAAGTTTAGTTACTGTTGCAATCACTCTATCATTCAATCAGTCCACTTTCTTTTAAAAGAATTTCAAGGTCTGTACCTTCAATCTTCTTTAGAACTGTACTTAGCATCAATCTTTCTTTTAATGACAAATCTATTTCTTCAAGTGGTTTCTTATCAATTGCGTAGTAACATGCACGAAGTAACTCTCTTACATCATACTTACTGCCCCATACTTCCGGTACACCTCTGTCAATATCAAGAAGTGTATATACACTCTCCATACCTGTTCTTATTGAATATTCTGTAGTGAAAATTGTATCCCTTGGAGTTTCTGCAAACTGACCTAAGAATGCAAAGTTAACTGCACCGTCAGGTACAACCTTTGGTCTGTCCTCATACTTTCTTGGCTGGAAGAATGCATTAATATATGGCATAAAGCAGGTTGTTGTGTTGCATGATTTTACTGCTAAGTCATAGATTTTGTCTTTCTCAATACCAATGTGATATAGCCACTCGGCACAAACCTCAACACCTGTACATTCTCTCATAGGTTTCTTAACATAGTTACCTTCTGTATTTGTGTTAAGCGCATATAGCCAAACAAGTACAGTATCCTTGTTCTGTGACTTAAACTGTGGTTGACGGTTAATTGTCCAAGACAAATACCAATTGTCTGTACTGTCCTTTACTGTAACAATGCCACCTGTAGTTACTTTACCCTTTCTTGGGTCACGCTTACAAACATGAATAATATGTCTTATGATTTCTTCATTAGAAGTTTCAACTGTTGCACTCATCCAGTTTGTTGCATCAATATCACTACAAAAAGCATCAGGATTGCCGAACTCACCGTGAATAGCTTGTTGTGCAATATTCTTCCACATATCCCATGACTCACCGTAACCGTTCTTAATTTTTGAAAGGTCAGGTGCAGTATTTTGATCACCGTAACAAGAAGTATCTGTACAACAACCATTTGTAATAAATACAAGGTCATCTTCAATAAGGTCAATAGTTTGTTCCATATCGTCCTTAATATATACAATCTGTTTTGCTACCTTTTTATGACCATGGTTTTCGATAATAACATTCTTAACATCCATACCATACTCAATCTTAACACCATGATTTTCAAGGTACTTAACCAGTGGTAGAATCATACTTTCGTACTGATTGTACTTTGTAAATCTTAATGCACTAAAGTCAGGTAAACCATCAATATGGTGAACATATCGGCATAGATACCTTTTCATTTCCAATGCACTTGACCACTTTTGAAAAGCGAACATTGTCTGCCAGTAAAGCCAAAAGTTTGTTTTCCAAAAAGACTCAGGCAATACATCAGAAATCTTTTTGTCCTCTAGTTCTTTTTCTGATGTTATGAAAAGTTGAGATAAAGCAAGTGCTGACTCTCTGTCAAGGTTAAACTTCTTATCTGTGTGGGCATCTTCACCTCTATTTACTGTTGCACGACATAGAGAATAATTTGGGTCATGCTTATTGAGCCAGTAGTATTCATCAAGTACAGATACTTTGGGATTTTCTATTGATGGTACATCTCTGAACATATCCCACATTACTTCAAAGTGGTTGTCCATCTCTCTGCCACCACGCATATAGAAACCTTTTGTTATATCTTTTCTACCGTCACAGCTACCACCTGCTAGGTCTAGCTTTTCTAATAGATGAATATGCTCACCTTTCATTTTACCGTCACGAACAAGGTAAAATGCTGCTGATAAACCGGCAAGACCTGTACCGATAATATATGCAGATTTTTTATCTACATCCTTTGGCTTTTCCGGATGAGCAAATGATTCATAATTTCCTGAAGAGTAATACATAATAGACCTCCCTAAATTTATTTTGTAACTTCATTATATTGTGTCCAAAACAATTCCACAATAAACAAAAAATGCACCGTGATAAAAAAATTATCACGATGCAATTATTGTAAAGTTTTTAATCATTTTTGCTATTTTGATAAATTAAATCTTGCTAAAGCCGAACCTATATCACCATCAAGAACTAAAGCTAACCTCTCTACCAAGTCTTCCGGTTTTTCTTTCATATCATTTTTTATCCAATCAAGCATAATTCCCACAAAGCAATAAGAATAAACTTGTGCAATGAACTTTTTGTCCTCTTCACGAACATTTACATTTGCTGATTCTTCTTCAACAACACCAAGAAGTAAATCATCAGTTAGAGGCTTTAAGTATTTTTCAACCTGACCTTTATCAACACAATTATAAACATTAATGATAAAAGGTTTATTGTCACGAACTGCATAAAGCAGTTGAGTTAGACCTTGTTGCCATGTATCATGGGTCTTTTTATTTTCAAGTGCTTTCTTAGCATCTTCATAACACACCCACTCAACTAAATCATAAATATCTTGAAAATGGTAGTAAAAAGTCATACGATTTATACCACAATCTTCAGTTATATCGGTAATAGTAATTTTATTTAAAGGCTTTTTTAGTAACAAATTTTTAAGTGATTGTTCCAATGCTCTCTTTGTAACCTGTGACACAAAAACCCCTCCAACAAACTTATAATGTAAAATATTGTAGCATAATTAAAATGGATTTTCAATTAATAATTCTATATTTTACCACTATTAGATAATAACTTTATTATGAAAATAATTTCATTGAAATTTTAATTGCTTATAATCTTATAAGCAAAATCGTAGTTTTCCAAACAATAATTATCTTTGTGTTTAAGGTTATAGATATGAATGTATGGCAATTGTTACTGCAAACTTTTCACCTATTATATTTGTATCAAATTTTGAGAAAATTAATATAAATTGTTGAAATATTAGGGAATTGTTGCTAAAATATAGTTAATAAATAACACAAATAAGGAGTGTAGAAAATGAAGAAATTATTATCGTTGCTTATAATAGCAACAATTATTACAAGTTCATTGTGTGTAAGTTATTTTGCCATAGATGATAATTCTACACAAAATAATGCTGAGAGCACAACAGTACCTGTTACTGAAACAAGTAGTACTGTTACAACTGAACCTGTAACAGAAAGTAGTACAGTAGAGAGTAGTACAGTTCCAACAACTACAAAGCCTATTGTTAAGCCTGTTGTTAAAGTAAAAAGCATTAAGCTTAATAAGAGTATTGTAAACCTTGCTAAAAAGGGTAATACTTGTACAGTAAAAGCAACAGTATATCCTAATAACGCATATAACAAATATGTAAATTGGACTGCAAATAATAAAAAAGTTGCTACAGTTGATAAGAACGGCAAAATCAAGGCAACTACAAATAAGGGTACAACATATGTAAATGCTATTGCAAAAGACGGTAGTAAAATTAGAACAAGGGTTCTTGTTGTTGTAGGCGAAAAGGTTAAGAAAATTACTTTGAATAAAACTTCTGTAACTCTTAACAGAGGTGCAAAAAATAGAACTTTTCAATTAAAGAAAGCAATAAAAAATAAAAATGCTACTTATAAAGGTGTAAGTTGGTATTCATCAAATAAGAATATTGCTACTGTAAACAGTACCGGTAAAGTTACTCTTAAACGCAGAGGTAAGGTTGTAATTACTGTAAAGGCTAAGGACGGTAGTAACACATCAGCAAGGTGTAAGGTAACTGTTAGACAGTTAGTAACAAAGTTGTCTTATAATAAGAAAACTCAAAAAGCTGAAGTATATAAAAATAAGACTATTAAATTTGCCGTTACAGTAGCTCCTAGCAACGCAAACAATAAAGGTTTAACTTATTCTTCTAGTAACAAAAAAGTTGCTACAGTTAATTCTAAAGGCATTATTAAAGGCATTAAGGCAGGTACGGTAACTATTACTGCAAAAGCAAAAGATGGTAGTAGAAAAGCAGTAAAACTAACTGTTAAAGTTAAAAATCCACCTATAAGTGATAATACAAAATTAACAATAAAACAACTCAAATCTAAATCAATTGTTAAAAGGCATTGTGATATGCTGAATAACTACTTTAAGTCTTGTGGTGCAACAATTGAACCACGATTAAAAGGTCAACATCAATGGTATGTTGAGGATACATCCGGATATTGTGTCGATAATTTCACATCTCTTAATGATTGGTATATTGAAACACTATCATATTGGATTCAAGAAATGTCCACTGATACTCTTAAAAATGACGGAGAGTGGAATGGATATACAGATATGAACAAGTGGGAAAAAGAAGTATTAGATTCATTTATATATTGGGATAAAAACGGTTACCCAAAGTACCGAAAAAATCTAATTTTAGATAGCAAATACAACGGTTTTGATTGGGTAGTTAATACTGAAACTCCAAAAGATTCAAAATTTTTAGTTTATGTTGATTTTGAAAAATTTAAAATCAATGGTAAAGATTATAAAGATAATAAAGGAAATCAAGAGTATGTAATTAAGTTCTATTACAACTGGCAATCCATTGAGGATTATAATAATCACAAAGACCCAAAAGATTAAAATATAATAATCGTGTATTTACACCGATTACTTTAATAAAAGTGGTCGGTGTTTTTCTTTTGTTTGTTTTTTCTTTCTGTTGGTATTCAAACAATTAATTTTATTGACTGCATTTTAACTTATTTTAGCTTAATTCAACTTAACCCAAGTAAACATACCTATTAACGAAAAAGCCCATAGATAAGCCATTTAATAGCGGGTGATATACTTTCTTCTTGCACTACTGCCTACCTCGCTTTATAAGCACAAATACGAAAGGAAAGAGGCATTTACGCCCTCCCTAAAAACAGTCCACCGGACTGTTTTCTTAACTCCAAGTACAACAT